>Ga0307477_10000096_pt1 | contig 128863 bp, 112 predicted proteins | sample atmos_gasesECM2C_FD_203316 | JGI IMG/M metagenome (GOLD analysis project Ga0307477, IMG submission 203316) | Hardwood forest soil microbial communities from Morgan-Monroe State Forest, Indiana, United States - atmos_gasesECM2C_515 | ecosystem: Environmental > Terrestrial > Soil > Temperate... | reverse complement strand
TGACGTGCAAGTTTCGCAGTGGCGATGGGTTTTCCGTCGTCGCTGACCGCGACAACGCCTGCCTGCTTCATGGCAGCGATCTCTGCGATGCCCTCGCCTTTGCTGCCGACGGATGCGGCGCCGATGGGCCAGACGCGGGCGCTGGCGCCCGCTTTGGCGCGATCGAGGATGAAGCGCGTGACGGAGGCGTTGTCGTTGACTGGCTTGGTGTTAGGCATGCAGCAGACGGCGGTGAACCCGCCGCGAACCGCCGCGCGCGTGCCGGTTTCGATGGTCTCCGACGATTCCTGGCCGGGCTCGCGAAGATGAGCGTGAAGATCGATGAAACCGGGAGCCACAATCAGGCCGGCGGCATCGAAAACTTCCGCGTTTTGCGAACTGGAAAATTTTCCGGCGGGCGCGACCTCCTTGATTTTTTCGCCGTCCAGCAAAATATCCAGTGAGGCGTCGGTTTTGGCGGCGGGGTCTAGGACGCGGCCGTTTTTGATCAGCAGCATGTCAGGAATCCTTCCCCGTTGAAGCAGACCGGGGGACAACATGATCCGTGGCACGGCGATTGTGCTCCGGAAACCTCTCGAGAGCGGGATGCCCTCCGCCTTCCGCAGCCCCAAGAATGAGCACGTAGAGAATAGCCATGCGCATGGCTACGCCGTTGGCTACCTGCTCCAGGACGCAGGATTGCGGACCGTCGGCAACTTCGGGCGAGATTTCGATGCCGCGGTTCATCGGGCCGGGATGAAGAACGATGGCATCTGGCTTGGCTCGACGCAGGCGTTCGGCATTGAGCTGGTAGAGGAGCACGTAATCGGCGGCGGAGAGCGCCGGCTCGTGCAGGCGTTCGGTCTGCACGCGGAGGACGAGAACAACATCGGCGCCTTCGAGAGCTTCCTCGATGCGAAAGACGCGGCCTATTGCAGCGCCAGGCGGACCGATTTTTTCGAGTTCGCGGGGAACCCACATGGCGGGGCCGCAGAGCGTGAAACGGCAGCCGAATTTTCCCAGCAGATGAATGTTTGAACGGGCTACGCGGCTGTGCTGAATGTCGCCGAGGATGGTGACATTGAGATTTTCGATGGAGCCCTTGCGGTCACGGATGGTGAGCGCATCGAGCAAGCCCTGCGAGGGATGCTCGTGGGTTCCATCGCCGGCGTTGACGACGGGGATATCAAGATGGCGCGCGACGAAATCCGCGGCGCCGGAGGAAGAATGGCGCATCACGAGACAGTCAGGCTTCATGGCATCGAGCGTGTGAATAGTATCGAGCAGCGATTCGCCTTTTTTCAGGCTGGAGGCTTCGGCCTGAAGATTCATGGTGTCGGCACCTAGCCGCGCTGCGGCCGTGGCGAAGCTGATGCGCGTGCGAGTGGAATTTTCGAAGAAAGCCAGGGCGACGGTCTTGCCGCGGAGCGTGGCGAGTTTTTTCAGCGAGTGACGCTGGATCTCCTGGAAGGGTTTGCTTTGATCGAGAAGAAAGGTGAGTTCATCCGCGGAAAGCGGCTCGAGGGCGAGAAGATCGCGGAAGTTGTGCGTCACATCCTCACTCGGTGTACTCGGCGTGAAATCTGAACTAACTGCCTGTGCTTACGCTGAGATCCTTCGGCGAACCTCGCCGGTTCGCCTCAGGATGACAAGCTTACAAAATTCGCCGCGGCGCCAATACTATTCGACACGGTCGACGAGCACGACGCGCTCTTCACCGTCAATCTCGCGGAGCCGCACTTCGATAATTTCGGTGGCGCTGGTCTGCACGCTTCGACCGACGTACTGCGCTTCAATGGGCATTTCGCGATGGCCGCGTTCGATCAGGACACACAGTGAGACTCGTCGGGGGCGGCCGAGGTCAAAGAGGCCGTTCATGGCGGCGCGCACGGTGCGGCCGGTATAGAGCACATCGTCAACGAGGACCAGGTCCATGTCATCCACGCCGAAGGGGATGTTGGAAGACTGCAGTACGGCGTGGGACGCTACCTTGGAAAGGTCGTCGCGATACAGAGTGATGTCCAGCGTGCCGACGGGAATTTCGACGCCGTCAATGCCGCGCATGGCGTGCGCGATGCGCTGGGCCAAGGGCACCCCGCGACGGCGGATGCCGATGAGGGCAAGATGTTTGGTGCCGCCGGACTTCTCCACGATTTCGTGGGCCAAGCGCTGAAGAGTGCGGTCAATTTCCGGGGCGGACATCAACTGAGCTTTTTCGACGATACGCACGGTCGCGTAATCGTATCATCTGTGACCACAAAGCGGTCAATCGGAGGTGCGACCGCGAAGGGGTCGACACACAAGGGCGTTGGCGCGTAGTAGAGGTTCTGACAGGACGGAAACAGAACATTCATATGGCCGTGATAGACTGCGCGGCGGTAATAGGAGCCGTGGAAATGCCTGAGAGCGAGATTCGTATGAAGAAGATGCTGGTGCACGGTCTGCTGGCACTGTTGGTGCTTGGCTGGGTGTGCGGGGCGCAGGCGCAAGGGCAAGCGAAAAAACCAACAGTCGCCGCGAACGCGCCGGCTCGACCCAAGGCAGCCGTGGCAAAGCCCAAATTGGTGGTGATGCTGGTCGTGGATCAAATGCGGGGCGACTACGTGGATAAATTCCTGGGGCAATGGACCGGCGGGTTGCGGCGGCTGGTGGAAGAAGGCGCGTGGTTCCGGGACGCGGCCTATCCCTATGCCGCGACGGAGACATGCGTGGGGCACGCGACGATTTCCACGGGGGCGCTTCCGGCCACGCACGGAATGATTGCGAATGCGTGGTGGGACCGCGAGCAGCAGAAGATGGTGACGTGCACGTCGGACACAAAGGCGAAAAATGCCGGCTATGCGGGCGCGAATGTGAAGGGTGGTGATACGGCCTGGCGAATGGTTGTGCCCGCCTTTGCGGAGGAATTGAAGTTTCAGACAGGCGGCGCGACCCGCGTGGTGACTTTCTCTCTGAAGGCGCGCGCGGCGATCACCATGGCCGGCCACAAAGCGGATGCGGTAACTTGGTTCGACGGAGGATCTGGCGCGTGGACGACTTCGAATATGTACGGGACCCTGCCCTTCATTGACGATTACGTGAAAGCGCATCCGGTGAAAGCCGATTATGGAAAGACGTGGTCGTTGTCTCTGCCGGAAAGCGCGTATTGGTATGACGAGAAGGCTACCGGTGCTGTTCCGCCGGAGGGTTGGAGCCTGACGTTTCCGCATCCGCTGCGCGGAAAGGCGGCGGGAAGCGAGCCGGATGAGGCGTTTTACGAGGAGTGGGGGACGAGTCCGTTTGCGGATGCCTACCTGACGCAGCTTGCGGAAACGGCCGTGGATTCGCTGGGGTTGGGCAAGGGCGGCGGGACCGATTTTCTCGGCGTGAGCTATTCGACAGTGGATTATGTGGGGCATGCGTTCGGCCCGCGGAGCCGAGAGATTCAGGACATCCTGGTGCGGCTGGATAGAGATGTGGGCGAGTTATTTGCTCATTTGGATAAGAAGGTAGGGCAGGGAAATTACGTTGTAGCACTGAGTGCGGACCACGGCGTGGCGCCGATTCCCGAGGATATGCAAAAAACAGGCGCCGATGCGGGTCTTCTGCGCGTGCCGGAGCTGCAAGAGCACATGGAGAAGGCATTGGAGCCATTCAATTTCGGAAAGCCGGCAATCGCGCGGATTGCGGGGAGCGATGTCTATTTTTCTACGGGCGTTTACGACCGCTTGAGAGGCGATCCGGCAGCTATGAAAGCGATGATGGAAGCGGCGTTAAGCCAGCCGGGTGTTGCCGAAGTATTTCGGGCGGAAGAGCTTCGGGATCGCCCCGCGACGCAGAGCCCGCTGCTGAGGGCGATGGCGGCAGGTTATTTTCCGGGGCGCAGCGGAGATTTGTTCATCGTGCCAAAGGCGTACTGGCTTATGGATTCGACGCCGGCAGGAAAAGCGCGCGACTATGGCACAGAGCACGGCACGGCGTGGAACTATGACCAGCATGTGCCGCTGCTGCTGATGGGCTACGGAGTTCAGCCGGGCGAATATCACGGCAACGTGACGCCTGCGGACATTGCGCCGACACTCGCTTCGCTATGTGGAATTACTTTAGCGCCGCGCGACGGACGAGTGCTTGCGGAAGCGCTCGCGAAAAGTGCTCCGCCTGATGCGGGGAAGAAAAATCCTCGAAGGGTCGAGGCAGCAAAACCTTAGATCGGTATTTCTTTTTTCCACAAGCAAAATTCACCAGGCGCGATTTGGCGCGGAGTCGGAACGGCTTCATGTTATTCTCATGCCGCAGTGACTTCCGCAGTCGCCGTTGATCTGACGGTTCAAGTTGGCGCGTTGCGCCTTCGGAATCCTATTCTCGCCGCAAGCGGAACCTTCGGCTACGGCCTCGAATTTGCCGACCTGGTTGACCTCAACTGCCTCGGTGGCTTCGTCACAAAAGGGCTCTCCAAGGAACCCATGGAAGGGGCCCCCGCGCCGAGACTCTGCGAGACCCCCTCCGGAATGCTTAATGCCGTCGGGCTTCAGAATGTGGGTGTCCGGGCGTTCGTCGCGGAAAAGCTTCCCGTACTGCGAAGTTTTGATACGGCTATCATTGCCAACGTCTTCGGGAACTGCCTGGAGGACTATGTCGAAGTTATCCGGGTCCTGGAAGGTGCCGAAGGGGTGGCAGCGTACGAATTGAACATCTCCTGCCCAAACGTCAAAAAGGGCGGGATGCAGTTTGGAGCGAACCCCGGGCTGGTCGCAGAGGTGGTAGGGGCTGCGAGAAAAGCGGCTGCCAGGCGGCCTCTCTGGGTAAAGCTTTCGCCGCTTGTTACAGACATTGGACTTATTGCCCGGGCTGCGGAGGGGGCAGGGGCAGACGCCTTAACGGTGGCGAATACCTACCCGGCGATGGCCCTGGATTTCCGGACCGGGAAGTCTTGCCTAGGGAGCCTGACAGGGGGCCTGTCGGGCCCCGCGATTAAGCCGATCACTCTACGCCTAGTCTGGGAGACACGGAAGGCGGTGAAGATACCCATTCTAGGGCTCGGAGGGGTCGAGACGGTCGAGGACGTGCTTGAATACATCGCGGTAGGAGCTTCGGCAGTACAGGTCGGGACGGCCAGCTTTGCTGACCCGAAGGTCAGTGAGCGCCTTGCGCAGGAGCTCTCGAGATGTTTATCTGAAGTTAAAGTGTTTACTTTGAATGAGATAAGAGGACAGTTTCTCGCAGAAAATGGTTGACATAACGATGCTTTTATGCTACACTTTTTGGGATTTGAGTAGCACAAAGAACACACTATGAGACGTCCACTATTCATTCTCTGGGCTGCAGTTCGCTGGGTGCTGTTGATGTTCGTCATCACGCCCGTACTTGAGGCTCCCCTGGTTGCCCACCTGAGCAATCCGGTGAAGCCGATGAAGACCTGGGTTGGCAACGCCAGCTGGTACGGCCCAGGGTTCAACGGCAAGAAAACCGCCAATGGCGAACATTTTGACTGCGAGGCTTTGACCGCAGCCCACCCCAACCTGCCGTTTGGGTCGGTGGTCCGGGTGGTGAATCCGCGGACCGGCCAATTCGAACTGGTTCGCATCAATGACCGCGGTCCGTACCAAGAAGGACGCGAAATTGATGTATCCTATCGCGTAGCCCGAAAGATTGGCTTGATCCATTCGGGCGTAAGCCAGGTCCGGCTCGAATTGCTGGAACTGCCGACAAGGCGTTGACCCCGAGGCAATCGGGGTCGCAAACAATAGTGACCTTCGATGCCCATCCCCGCAGCAGCCTGATTGTCGCACTCGATTTTGATTCCCTATCTTCCGCCATAAAATTTGCGAAGTCGGTTGCCGATTTGGTCGGCATGTTCAAGATCGGCAACCAATTATTCATGGCGGCAGGACCCGCAGCTGTGCGCGAAGTGGCGTCGCTGGGTCCGGGGATTTTTCTGGATTTGAAATTCCACGATATCCCGAATACAGTCGCGGGCGCGGTGCTTTCGTCCGCGGCAATGACCGGCGTGCAGCTGGTGAACGTGCACGCCCTGGGCGGCAGCGCGATGATGAAGGCGGCGGTGCAAGCCATCAGTGCGGGCGTACCCATGGGTTCCGACCGGCCGCGGCTCCTGGCGGTGACTATTTTGACGAGCATGGATAACAAAGCAATGCGCGAAGCTGGAATCGGTGGCCCGCCCAAGGGGCGCGCCGTGAAACTGGCCCAGCTGGCGAAAAAGGCGGGCGTGGATGGCGTCGTCGCTTCGGTACAGGAAGCGCGGGCGATACGCAAGGCGTGCGGGCGCGAATTTTTGATCGTGACGCCGGGAGTGCGCTCGAAAGACAAAACTGAGAATTTGAAGGAAGACGATCAGGCGCGCACGGCAACGCCGGCGGAAGCCATCCGCGCGGGCGCGGATTTTCTCGTTGTCGGACGCCCGATCCTCACTGCCGCGGACCCTCGTGTAGCGACGCAAGCGATCGTCGACGAGATCGCTGCTGCGAAATAGTTTCCTCGGATTGACCCCGGCTTCTCCACTCCATTAGCATTCCAAATGGCGCAAAGGCTCGCGCGAATTCAAGAAAATCCATGTCTAATTCCACGAAGAGCGTCATCGTCGGCACGGCGGGACATATTGACCACGGCAAATCGGCACTGGTCGAGGCCCTGACGGGGACACACCCGGACCGGCTGGCGGAAGAAAAACGCCGCGGCATTACCATCGACCTGGGGTTCGCGTTTCTGGAAGAAGACGGAGTCCGATTCGGCGTAATCGACGTGCCCGGCCACGAACGGTTCGTGAGCAACATGATGGCCGGGGCCGCGGGAATCGATCTGGTCTTGCTGGTGATCGCGGCGGATGAATCGGTCAAGCCGCAAACGCGGGAGCACTTCGACATTTGCCAGCTACTGGGAGTGAAGCGCGGAGTGGTGGCGCTGACAAAAAGTGATCTGGTGGATGCGGACATGCTGGGCCTGGTAAAGCTTGAGGTGGAGGAGTATTTGCGAGGATCGTTTCTTGAGCGTGCGCCGATTGTGGCGGTGAGCGCGAAGTCGGGAGCGGGCTTGCCGGAATTGAAAAATGCCCTGCGCGACGTCGCCGGGCAAGTAGCGGGCAGGGATGCGCACCATTATTTTCGGTTGCCCATCGATCGCTCGTTTGCGATGAAGGGGTTTGGAACCGTCGTCACTGGGACGTTGATTTCAGGAAGCGTCGGGGCGGAGGATGAAGTCGAGCTGTTTCCGAGCGGCGAGCGATTGCGCGTGCGCGGAGTGCAGTCCGGAGGCAGAAACGTGGAACGCGCGATGGCAGGGCAGCGGACGGCTGTGAACCTGGCAGGAATCCAGCATACCGCGGTGAAGCGAGGGATGATACTGGCGGTGCCGGGAAAGTTTCGCGCGACGCGCAGGATCGATTCGCGGCTTACGCTGTTGCCCTCGTCCAAAAAATTGAAGCATCGCTCGAGAGTGCATTTCCACGCCGGAACAACAGAGACCGTCGCTGAGATTCTGTTGTACGGGCAAAGCGAACTGCCGCCGGGGCAGAGTGCGCTGGCGCAGCTCCGGCTGCAGGAAGAGGTGCTGGTACTTCCGGGAGACCGCTTCATTGTGCGGCAGTTTTCGCCGGTAACCACTATTGGAGGGGGAACGGTACTGGACCCGCTCGCGCGGCGGCCGATGTTGCGGGATACGGCGCGCGCAGCGTTCCTGGAAACGTTGAGTCGCGGCGAACGGGATGAGATTCTCATCGCGATGGTGGAGCGGGCATGCGCTGGCCCCGGGACGGGAAGAAATTCTGCGGGACTCGGCATGCAGGAAATGGTCGCGCGGACCGGTTGGCTGGAGAAAGAGATTTTGGAAGCCGTGCAAAAGCTCTCGACCGCGGGAAAATTAAAGATTATCACGAATGATCCGCTCAAGATTGTGACCCCCGAGGTGTTTGAGGAAGTTTGCGGCAAAATCAGTGGAACCGTCGAGAGGTTTCATAAGGAAAATCCGCTGCTTCCCGGAATCGCGCGCGAGGAATTGCGGGTTAGTCTGGGGCGGCGGATTAGTGCGGAAACATTTCGCGCAGCGCTGGAAGAGTTAGCGGCAAAAAAGAAGGTCGAATTGCAAGGCGAATTGGTCCGACGGGCGGGAGCCGGGATCGCGTTGCAACCCGAGGAAACGCGCGCAAAAGAGCAGATCGAGAAGGCATTTTCCTCATCAGGACTTGCTGTGCCCTCGGTAAAAGAAGTGTTGGCGAAGCTTTCTGTGGAATCGAAGCGCGCGGAGAAGTTGCTGCAGATTCTCTTGCGCGAGAAAATCCTCATCCGAGTCACGCCGGAGCTGATTTTCCACCGGGATGCGCTGGCGCAGCTTCGGGACCAGCTCTTGGTTCTTAAAGAAACCAAGGGCGAGCGGTTCAGCGTGCCTGCTTTCAAGGAGTTGACTGGGATTACGAGAAAATACGCCATCCCGCTCCTGGAATACCTGGACCGGGAGAGGGTTACAAGGCGAGCCGGGGATGAGCGTGTTATACTCTAGATTCGCGGCCCCGGGCATCCCGGCAATGGTTTTCATGGCATGCTAGAGTCTGGCCGGTAAGGGTAGGAGGCAACATGGAATTTCCAATGCACTGGCTGATCATATTGGTCGTAGTGCTGATTCTATTCGGGGGGCGCAAGATCCCCGAGTTGATGCGCGGGCTGGGCGAAGGCGTGCGGGGTTTCAAGGAAGGCATGCATGGCGCCTCGCAGTCACAGTCGGCCCCGCCGGCACAGACGACTGCTCCCGCGGACAAACCGGCAGAAGAGAATAAGTCATAGCTGGCGCGAGCTGAGTTTTTTTCGTTCTGAACTGGAAGAAATTGGGCGGCCAGTGTGGCCGCCCTTTTTGTTTGCCCCGCAACTTCCTCCACTACTGCGAAATGTGTCGAAAGAGATAAGGAAAAACCCCACTAAATGCGCAAAAACTGTTCCTCCGGACAGTAGCCGACCCTCAATTTTGCGTTCACCATCGGGTATCGAAAGGGTGTCAAGGATTTTCCATATTTTAAACAAAGAGATAGGAGAACGTAATGAAATTCACATGGCTGAAGTGGGGCTCCTTGCCGGTTGTCGTGCTCATGGCGGGTAGTATGGCTGTGGCGCAAGGTCAATCGGGGTCGCAATCTTCTGGGCAGCCGCAGAGTTCACCAGCACCTGCCGCGCAGCCGGCAACGGCGCAGAAGGCGGATCCCAGCATCGCGCAGCGTAAAGAAAATCAACAGGACCGCATCGCCAATGGCGTAAAGAGCGGGCAACTGACCGCCGGTGAGACCGCGAAACTGGAAAAGAAAGAAGCGGCCATCAACGGCGAAACCAAAGCGGACCGCGCGGCCAACGGCGGCAAGCTAACCGCTGCGGAGAAGGCCAAGATCAACAAGCAGCAGAACAGCCTTTCAAAGCAAATCCACACCGACAAGACCAACTCCAATACCGCGCACTACGGCAACAACAAAGTGGATCAGCGCCGCGAAAACCAGCAAGACCGCATCGCGCAAGGGATCAAGAGCGGGAAATTGACAGCCGGCGAAACGGCAAAGCTCGAGAACCAGCAGAAGGGCATCAACCAGCAGGTCGCGGCGGACCGCAAGGCCAACGGCGGCAAGCTAACGACCGGTGAAAAGAAGCAGATCAACCACGAACAAAACCAGGCGTCCAAGAATATCCACCAGAAGAAACACAACGCAGCCACGCAGGCTACCCCGAAGAATCCATAAGTTTCCTCCACCCCCTGAACAAGAAGAGGCGCTCTCCGAAAGGGGAGCGCTTCTTTTATTTTGTGACTATTCCCGCGAGCTGCGGACCAGCAATTTCGGATCTGCGCGGGCAGAATCCGGCATTGCCTGTTGGGCCGCGGGCCTCGCGTGCGTTGACTTGTGCAAGTAGCGCGGCCTAAGATGCCTGCCCAGAGGTCTTTACGCCGCATGATTGGCCAGACCGTCTCGCATTACCGCGTTCTGGAAAAGCTCGGTGGCGGCGGAATGGGTGTGGTCTACAAGGCCGAAGATACGAAGCTCGGCCGGCTGGTCGCCCTGAAGTTTCTTCCCGAGAGTTACTTTGAGGATCTCCGCTCCGTCGAACGCCTTCAGCGGGAAGCCCGCGCTGCCTCGGCTTTGAATCATCCCCATATCTGCACTATCCATGATATTGACGAGCACGAAGGCCGACATTTCATTGTGATGGAACTGCTGGAAGGCCAGACATTGAAACACCGAATTGCCGGCCAGGCACTCCCTACCGAGCAGGTCGCCAAGCTGGGAATGCAGACGGCCGAGGCGCTCGAAGCAGCGCACGCGAAAGGTATCGTGCATCGGGATATCAAGCCGCCGAACATCTTCGTAACTGCGAGGGGGGATGTGAAGGTGCTCGATTTCGGCCTGGCAAAGCTCGTGGAGGCTTCGAGTGATCTGATAGTGCCGAAGGAGAGTTTGACGGAGACGCAAGCGGCAGTAGGAACGCTGCCGTACATGTCACCGGAACAGTTGCGAGGCCACAGGGTGGACGCCCGCACGGACATCTATGCTCTCGGCGTCGTTCTTTATGAAATGGCCACCGGCCGGAGGCCATTCCGTGAAGAGCTGTCCACGCAGCTTATCGACGATATCCTGCACAAATCTCCTCCACTGCCCGGGCGGCTCAATCCCGATCTTCTGCCCAGATTGGAGGACATCATACTGAAGTGTCTCGAGAAGGACCCGGAAAACCGCTACCAATCGTCCAAAGAGGTGGTGGTGGACCTGCGGCGACTGGTGATGTCTTCGACTGGTGCGTTGGCAGTTGCTCCGCCCCGAGAGCGGCGGTATGGCGTGATGGCGGGGGTCATCTCCGCGGTGCTGCTGGCAGGTGTGCTAGTGGGATTGAACGTCGGTCACTGGCGGGACCGCCTGTTGAAGCGAGCAAGTCCAGGCCGCATCGAGTCGCTTGCCGTGTTGCCGCTGGAAAACCTCTCCGGTGATCCACAGCAAGACTACTTTGCCGATGGAATGACGGAAGCCGTAATTACCGAAGTGGCTCAAATAAGCGAGCTAAAAGTGACGTCGCGAACCTCGGTGATGCAATACAAGCACACCAAGAAGCCGCTGCGCGAGATCGCCAAGGCGCTGGGCGTAGATGCAGTTTTGGAGGGCGCGGTGCAACGCTCGGGAGGCAAGGTGGCGATTACCGCGCAGTTGATTGAAGGCTCAACAGATCGCCACCTGTGGGCCAAAAGCTACCAACGCGAAATGAGCGACGTACTCGCGCTTGAACGCGAAGTCGCGCAAAATGTCGCTGAAGAAGTGGGAGTAAAACTCGGCTCATCGCAGCAAGCGTATATTGCCTCGGCTCGCCCCGTCGATCCGGAGGCGCATGAGAACTATCTTCTCGCTATTCATTATCTTCGCTCCGGCACGCGCGAGGGAGCGGAAAAGGCGATTCAATACTTCCAGGCAGCCACTGCGAAAGATACCCACGATGCCCTCTCCTACGCTGGTCTTGCCGGCGCCTATCGCGCCCTGAGCAGCCTATATATGGCTCCGCTCGATGTGATGCCAAAGGCTAAAGCAGCGGCGGCGAGGGCCCTGGAATTGGACGAAACCCTTGCAGAATCCCATGCTTCCCTAGGTTTGCTTAAGCTCTCCTACGACTGGGATTGGCCCGGCGCGGAGAAGGAATTCAGGCGCGCCCTCGAGCTGAATCCAAGCCTCGTGGAAGCACATTTGGGCGAGGCCAACTATTTAGCGTCGCTTGGACGCTTTGACGATGCACTTGCCGAGGACAAGCTCGCGCTTTCGCTTGACCCCGCATTCACAAGGGCCAGAGTAGCTTCTCTAACGCACGCCTACCTCGCGCGCCGCTTTGATCAAACAATCGAGGAATGCCACAAGACGATCGAATTGGCGCCCAATGTTGGTACTCCTCACGCTATCTTGGGACAAGTGCTCTCTTCCGAAGGCCGCTCCGCCGACGCGGTCGCTGAAGGGCAAAACGGCGCCCGGCTCAGCGGGAGTCCCTCGCACTTGGCCATGCTCGGCTACGTCTACGCCAGAGCGGGAAATCGAGCCGAAGCCAGGAAAGTGATTGACCGGCTGGCGGAACTGTCCAAACAGCGTTACGTCTGCTCATTCGATGTGGCGGGCATTTACGTTGGTTTAGGCCAGCCGGATCGAGGATTGCAGTGGCTGGGAAAGGCGTATAGCGAAAGGTCGGATTGACTGGTTTGGGCCGGGGTGGATCCCCGGATGGACCCGCTGCGAGGCGATCTCCGCTTTGAAGACCTCCTGCGTCGCATCGGCCTGCCGCCGCAAGGCTCGTCTGGTGCGAAGTGATTGGTTCAGCAAGCATGGCAATTTCCTCCGAAAGCGCCAACTGAAAGACAACGACCTAGCGGATGCGAATCCGACAGATTTTTCAGACTCGGAACTTTGCCGCATGGTGCGAAAACCCCTTCCCGGTGTCCCTTTCAAACTGGCGTCGAGCGCTCAGATTAGGACCGAGAATCAAAAGGCAGCTTTCGTGGAAGCGACGACCATTGGAATTGGAAAGATCAATCTTCGGACCAGCCGAGATCGACGAGGGCGTGATAGAGGCGGGAGAGCGGAAGACCTACGATGTTGAAGTAGCATCCTTCGACGCGGGGAATGAAGCGGCCCGCGTGACCTTGAATGGCATAAGAACCGGCCTTGTCATGTGGCTCGCCGGCGGCAAGATATCGAAGGATCTCTTCGCTCGTGAGTGCGGCAAAATGGACGAGCGTGGATTCCACAAAGGTGCGGCGTTCGGCGTCGGGGATCCGGATGAGGGCGATACCGGTGACGACAGAGTGGGTGCGGCCGGATAGTTTTTCGAGCATGCGGCGAGCGTCATCGGTGGAGCGGGGCTTGCCAAGGATGTGGCCGTCGAGCGAAATAACCGTGTCTGCGCCGATGATGATCGCAGGGCCGATGGCGCGGGCGGCCACGAGCTCGGCTTTGGCGAGGGCGAGGCGCTCGACCAGGTCATTTGGTGATTCGTTGGAGTAAGGAGTTTCATCAATAGCGGAAGAGAGGACAACAAAAGAAAGCCCCGCGTCCCGAAGGATTTCAGCGCGGCGCGCTGAGGCGGAAGCAAGAATGAGCTTCATGGCTGCCAGGATGCCGTCTCAGAAAAACCATGTACGAATCAGTTCGGGCCTCAGGCGCTTAAGAATCGGCGGGAGAACCCGGGCTGACGCGTCCCCTATACTGCACGAGAACGGAGACGCGAGGGTGAGATTTTTCGTTTACAACCTGGAGAGGTCCTGCTAGAAGCTTCATTAAGGCTTCCGCAGACCCTCTAGCCGCGAGGAGGTTCACCTTCTCCCATTTTTCCCGCGAGGAATGCGAACACTGAATTTAATACAGATGGTAGTAACCATCATGCAGCCCTAGTTGCACGCTCACGCCGAAGAGCCGGGAGAGTTTTTCTTCACTGAGCACTTCCTGCTTTGCGCCGTCGGCGAGAATGCGCCCTTCCCGCAGCAGCACGACTCGCTCGATCTCCGGAATAATTTCTGAAACATGATGGGTGACAAGGAGTATTCCAAGCCCGGAATGCGCCAGCTCTCTCATCGTTTCTCGAAGCTTTACCTGCGCTCCGATATCCAGAGCGTTGCCCGGCTCATCGAACAGCAGCGTCTGCGGCTCGTGCACCAGCGCGCGTGCTATCAAAGTGCGTTTTGCCTCTCCGGAGGACATCTGCGCGACCTGCCGGTCCGCCAGGTGCGATATGCCCAGCCGGGCCATCGCTTTTTCGGTGCGTTCCAGGAGTTCGGCGGAAGGATGATGGTGCGGAAAAATGCGCGTGCTGCTAAAAAAACCCGAGAGTACGACGTCCCGCCCCGTTGCATCGGTCGTGCAGGATGCCAGCAAGTCCGGTGAAACAATGCCCAGCATCGAACGCAGCTCAAAAATATTCCAAAGCTCCTTCCCGAGGATGGCAATCGTTGATCCATGGCTCGCCAGCGGGTAACATTCGCGCGTAATGGTTTTGATCAACGTGGACTTTCCGCAGCCATTCGGCCCGAGGATGCAAACGTGCTCGCCCGCGCCGATTCGCAGCGTCAGATCCTCTAGCGCGGCGCGCTCTCCGCGCATTACCGTCACGCGCTTCAGATCCAACAGCGGAGGCAGGTCGGTTTTCGGAGGCACGGGCATCTTCAGGTTTCGTCTCCTTGGGAGTGAGAACCACGGTCATCTTAGCAGGCCACATCATAAAGTTCGTGGGATACATCTCCTACCGCACACAGAGGATAGGAGAATGCCGGGCTCGCCAGAAGGAATAACGGTGATCGGCAGGGGAAATAAAAAGGAGGTGAAAACCGAGGGGTTCTCACCTCCCGGGGTGGGTGGGGTGTTGCTGACAAATCCTCTAGCGGCACAGCAGCCTGCCCTGCCAGGCAGGGCTGCACACTCACTCGCGCGTTCTTTTACAAGGTGCGGGTAAGAGACTTACCACCAAAGGGCTCGTCTTTGGCGCTTTTTAGCACCACGATTCGCATGTGTCAACCTTAAAATCTCCGCTTCGGGCCCACTTCCGTCCACCACGATACTTTCAATCTTTTCGAATTCCGTTTCTGGAATAGGCCCTGAACAACCATGGATTTGCGACGGCTCTTCGCAGGCATTCCAGCACTGTGCGTTACCAGCCCTCTCGGTGCGCGTTGCATACGGCAAGATTTTTTCAACTTGACGTTAGTCGCTAAAATGTTAGATTAACCCTCAAAATTTGTGTTGCGTGACCTGCATGGCGCGTGAACTCGAACATCCCGGAGAAATTCGAAACATGCCGCGTGTCAAGCGCGCCCAAGGTCGTTCGCCGGCCACGCCATACCGTAGTTCCAAGAAGCACCGCGCCGTGAAACAGAAACCCACTCATTCGCAAGCGGGAAGGAAGGCTGGGCTAGAACTCCCTGGCCTTCGCGAGCGCAAGAAAGCGCGGCTTCGTCAGCAGATTGTAGAGACGGCGCTGCGCCTTTTCCGCGAACGAGGGTATGAGAGCACCCGGATTGAAGACATCGTCCAAGTATTGGAAATCAGCCAGCCCACTTTCTTCCGCTATTTCCCCAGCAAGGACGCCGTGTTGCGTGAAGTCGGCAAAAAGGGATTCGCCTGTCAGGCGGAAAGACTGAAGTCGGAATTGTCCAGCAAAGCCGGCACGGCGGAGCGCTTGCGCCGATTCTATGAAACGATGGCCAAGCTCACGGAAGCTGACCGCCCACTCTGGCAAGCGGTGGTGTTGGCTGGCGCGATGGATCCAGTCCGTTCTCCGGACATGCGGGAACCCGAAGAAGCCAGTGTCAGCCTGCTCCGGGAGATACTCGTCCAGGGTCAAGACCGTGGAGACGTGACGCACGCTTTCCCGGTTGTGCACCTCGCGGAATTCATGGAAGGACTTTTTAATACAGTCGTCCGCCAGTGGGCTGTGGATCTTACGGGGCCTCACAAGTTGAGCGAGCGCGTGCGCAGTGCAGTGGAGTTCTTCCTCCGGGCCGCGAAGCCCTAAACCTTTGTGCTGCTTATGTGCCATTCCGGTTTGCGTGTGGCGAATGGAGATTGGATGTAACTTGCTCGCGTTGCTAAAAATCGTTGATTCTAAGGCACGAGATCGGCGGGCGGGTGGTGCAGTGCGGTGCTGCCGTTTGTTCGGTCTTGACGCTAGTGCTTAATACATGATAGAGACTATCATAATTTTTGATACTGGCGTCGAGGGGCAGGCACCTGAAGTGCAATCCGGAGTTCACCGCAGTGCCGGGGGTGCCGCACGGTAAGCCTGGAATAAAAGGGAATCCGAGCCAGGAGCAGTCAGAGCGAGACTCTTGCTTTTGGGGAGCAGAGCGAGCTTGGGCCTATTCGAAAAGAAATTCGTGACGTCTTCGTTGAACCAGGAGGAGTTATGAACTCAACTTTACTGGCGAGTGTCTTGGTGTCTGCAATCTGTTTGTTTCCGGCGAGCCCTATGGCACTGGGACAGGGCGTTGGCACCTCCGGTGAAATCACTGGAACGGTCATCGATCCCGCCGGCGCCGCAATTCCGAACGCCAAGGTTACCGTCTCCGACGTCGAGAAGGGTGTTCAGAGGACGGTTCTGGCGGATAGCGGCGGCCAGTACCGTGTGGCCGGTCTTCCTCCTTCGCGTTACCGTGTGAGCGCCGAGTTTTCCGGCTTTCAAACACAGGTTCAGACCGACGTTGTACTCACTGTTGGTCAAGTGGTGCCCCTCGACTTCCACCTCATAATCGCCAAAGCCGAAGCCCTTGTCGAAGTTACTGCGCAAGCTCCCATCGTCGAAACCGAGCGCAGCCAGCAGTCCAATACTGTCGAACAACAATATATTGAATCTCTCCCCATCAATCGCCGCGACTACCTTACCTTTACGTTGCTGCTGCCGGGCGTCTCGGACTCCACTCGCCTGGCCGATGACCAGGATTTTCGCGTCAAGCAGACCCCCCAGAGCGGTCTCTCCTTTTACGGAAGCAACGGCCGCGGTAACAGCATCACCGTGGATGGAGGCGAGACCAGCGGCGACAGCGGCGGCGTGCGCCTCACCTTGAGCCAGGATGCCGTCCAGGAGTTCCAGGTGAACCGCAGCAATTATGGGGCGGATCTGGGCGCGGCGAGCGGCGCTTCCATTAACATTGTGTCGAAATCGGGCACCAACGACCTACATGGAAGCCTCTACAGTTATTTCCGTAATGATGGCATGGATGCGCGCGACCCTTTCGCTTTCAGCCAGGCCCTCACTCCGGCGAGTCCATTTTCGTTCACCGCGCAAGGCCAACCAATCAAGAATTCATTGACCCGGTATCAATTTGGGGGCACGGTCGGTTTCCCCATCAAGAAAGACAAGACATTTCTGTTCGTCGCGTTCGAAGGTCTGCGGCAGGACGCGCAGAATGCTGTTCCCCTTCTGACCAACAGTTCGATATTCGCTGGGCCTAATCCACTGGCGGCATCAAACCCCTTTCAGCCGAGCGATCCGAGGTCCGCACAGCAGTCGGTGGTCACCGCGCTGGCTACGGCCCCGGGAAACCCGATGGTGCCTTGCCTCGGAAATCCCAGTAATCCCCCGATTGTGGTCCTGCCTGCGCAGACGTGCGCGGGTGCGCTCCAGAGCGCTTTGACGGTGACTCCGGTGACCGGCCTGCAGCCCATCAACACAGCAATCAACAAATACCTGATCAATCAATTGGAGACCAACGGCGGCCTCTTTCAGTACAACACGCGTCAGTATCTGGCATCCGGACGCCTCGATCACCGCATCGACAGCGCGAACCAGCTCACATTTACCTACCGCTATGGACACGACTTGGAAGAAAACCCCGACGTTCAGTCGTTGACCGGCTTTTCGGCAGGTAGTTCGATCCACAACTATGACAACAACCTGCAGGGGGCCTGGTACCATGAGTTCAGTCCGTCTACCCAGAATGAGTTTCGCCTGCAGTGGGACTACAACAGCTTTAATGTGATTCCCAATGAGCCGGGTCAAGTAGGAATCCAAATCGCTGGTTTTGCGAATAATTTGGGTACCAACATCTTTCTCCCCAACTTCACGATCCTGCGCCGCCTCGAAATCGCTGATAACGCGACTCTCATTCGCGGAAAGCACACCATAAAATTCGGGGGTTCCGAGCTTCTGCGGGGCAACCATTCGGAATCCCATACATTTTTCCCCGGGCGTTTTGTCTTCGGCCCGCTGCCCGGCGCCGCGCTCAGCCTGTGCTTCCTCGCCTCTGCCACCCCGACAACCCCGAATCCCTGCGGATTGTTGACCTCGGGAGCCAGCATAAACTCGCTCCAGGCGGCGTCCCTGAGCGCACCTCAGGTGTATCAACAGGGCTTCGGAAATGCCGACTACCCCGCGTACACCCGGCCGCTCACCGGTCTCTATATCCAGGATTCGTGGAAGATGACCTCGAACTTCACTCTCAACTACGGCGTACGCTATGACGTCGACACGCAGTACAACCCGTTGAATACGTACTACCGTGATGTGGGCCCGCGCGTTTCATTCGCGTGGGATCCGTTCAAGGATCACAAAACGGTGATTCGCGGCGGATACGGAATTTTCTACGGACCGATTGACGCGCAGATTCCAGCTGTCGATTTGAGCCTTGGCGTTCTAAACAAGAATCGCTCTACCGTGGAGAACCAGAATAACAAGTCGCAGGTTCCCGATCAGGTCAACAACGCGGTGGGTACTTGTGGGATCGGGATTCCCGGTGTGCCCATCGTCCCGGGGACAGGATCGAGTCCCTGCAATCGGTTCATTTCCATTTACATAGATCCAGGTTTTAGCCTGCTGCCCTTCTTGAAACCGGCCGGCCAGGTGTTCGGGGGCCTCTTCAGCCAGGGATTGATCCAGTGCACCACGCCGACCGCGGGGAATTCGGCGTGCATCACGCCCGCATCGGTGGCCCCGTTCGGGATCTTCGTGCAGAAAAGCGGCCAGCTATCGCCGCTGACCGTACTTTTCAGCAACCCGCCGGATTACAAACCTCCTTACTCGCAGCAGGCCTCAGTCGGGATCGAACGCGAAATCGCCCCGGGGTTGTCCATATCCGTCAGTGGCATCTATTCCCATACGCTCCGACTTCCCGTGGCCATTGATACCAATCTGCTGCCGACAACGCCGATGACCACGCTGACGTTGGCTAATGGAAAGTCCATTTCGTACCGAAACTGGAATCTGGCGCCGGTCACGGATCCCCTAGCCGGCACCGAAGGCCTTCCCTGCGCGCCGAATCCTCTGCTCTGTTTTGTGAACCCGCTGATCGTTCAGAACAACCAGTATACTTCGGCGGCATCTGCCCTCTACGAGGCCGGCATCCTGGAAGTCAAAGAGCGGTTCAGCAATCACTTCACGCTGTTTGGAAACTACACATTCAGCAAGGGTTTCGATACATCGACCGATTTCAACACAGACTACGGACCGCAGGATCCGACGAACCTCGGCATGGATCGGGGCCTCTCGGAGTTCGACCAGCGGCACAAGGTGGTAATCGCCGGTGTCTTCGATAGCCCGTGGAAGGGCTCCATCCTTTCCGGCTTCCAGCTTGCCCCGATCTTCAGCTACCACAGCGGACTTCCCTTTAACCTGTTGGCCGGAGGTGCGGTCAACGGGAACAATCACATCACCAATGAACGTCCGCTCGGAGCGCCCCGTAATTCCGGGCTAGGGCCCGATTACTACGACTTCGACATGCGTTTGAGCTGGCAGCACAAACTCGGCGAGAAGGCAAAACTGCGGCTAACGGCTGAGGGCTTCAATCTCGCCAACCGCACCAACTTTGCAAGCGTAAACAATTCGGTGGGCCCGTTCTTCGGTTTGACACCGGGATTCACTACATTCGGCGTACATGGATCTAGAGCTCTCTCGCCTAGCCAGCCTCTGGGCTTTACTTCGGCGCTCCCAAAGCGTCAGGTCCAGCTCGGCATCCAGCTGGAGTTCTAGCGGGCTCGAGCGTTCGCGGGAATACGCACAACTCTGTTAGTAAGAAGCAAAAAGGCTGCGCTCAGCGCAGCCTTTTTGCTTCTTACCCTCGGGACAGAATTAGCTGCGTGGCCCCTGACCTTTTTTGGCGACCATCGCGGCCAGGAGCCATTTCTGCAGCACCTGTATGAAAAACGGCTTAGTATCGAGAAACATCAGGCCCATGCCAAGATTCGCTTGCGAATAGGCGACCCTTGCCGTGGCCTCAAAGAAGTGCGGCTCCTTGAAAATTTTTATAACCAAGGCCACGCCTATTTCCATCGGGTTTGGAGTCTCCACATAGCATCCATTCAGACTCAACTCGCTAACCTTCAACGTCGTTTTTGTGCCGGAGCCCGCTTCGACGACTTCCGCGGACGCGACGAAGGGATACCTGGGTGTTCGGCGACGGTCCTGTTCCATTTCCTTCTCTCGGGGACAAACCTGACGAGGATTCTAACCCCGGATCATCGGCGCAGCGTTTCTAAAAGAAATACTGTTCCTTCCGTGAAACTCCCATTTCGCGTTCGCCTCTTGGCATCCAGCATTCGGTATGCTTTCCTAGACAAGACACTATGGCAGCCGCTCCTAACCGCGAGTCCGCCGCGAGAAACCATTTCCCCATGCTCGGCCTCGCCGCGCTCCTTTCCCTGCTAAACGTGTCCTGCGGCGCATCAGCTCAGCCCAATCACGCGCGTCAGCAGGAGCAAGCGCAACCCGCGGTCTACTTCGTCCGGAATCCTGATCCCGCGCCGGAATTTCAGCTTTCCGGACTGGACGGCAAGCCAATTTCTCTCGCCGCTGCGCGCGGAAAGATCGTTCTGCTCAACTTCTGGGCTTCCTGGTGCGGGCCTTGCCGCGCTGAAGTTCCCGACCTCGTCGAGCTGCAAGAACGCTACAAGGACCGCCTCCAGGTCATCGGCCTGGTTGTGGACGATGACGACATGGACGCCATCCATCAGTTCGTCAAGGATTTCGGCATCAACTATCCGATCGGCGTCGCTCCGTCGGAGCTTCGCGTCCAGTACGGCGGAATCCCCGCGCTTCCCACTTCCTTCGTTCTCGACACGCAGGGCCGCGTCGTTCAGAAGCACGTCGGCCTGCGTGATCCCGCGCTTTACGAAATAGAAATCCGCGCGCTTCTTGGTCTGCCGACGGACGTCAAAATAGAAACTTTTGAGGACACGGGCGAAATATTCCTGAAGCACGCCGACCGTGCCAGCGAGCTTCCCGGAGTGGACTTTTCGAAGCTCACGGCTGAGCAGAAAAAAATTGCACTGCACCGTTTCAACGCCGAATCGTGCAATTGCGGCTGCACGCTCACGCTGGCGCAATGCCGCATCAACGATTCCGCCTGCCAAGTCAGCAAAGCCCTTACCGCGAAAATCATCGGCGAACTCACCGGAAACCAAGACACCGTTCGCCCGGCCAAGTCCTCCCCCGCTGCGCCCGGGCAGCAGAGCGTGCCAGCATCTCCAGCCCCGCCTGCCAAGCCGACGAACGCCGGGCCCTGATAAGAATCCGTCCGTCGTGAGGCGTAGCCGGCGGACAGTGCTGGAGTTGATCTGTCGGCCTAAATTACGACGGATTCTCGGTATTCGCCGAAGACGCGACGGAGAACGTTGGAGATTTCACCGACGGTAGCGTAGCTTTCGACGGCGGCAAGAATCACCGGAAGGAGATTCTCCGTGGAGGCGGCACGGCGTTGCAGCTCCGCGAGGGCGGACTGGGCACGTGCGGAATCCCGTTTGGCACGGAGCGCATTGAGCCTGGCGACCTGCGAGCGCTCGATTTCCGCATCAATGCGGAGGGTGGGAACACTGCGTTCTTCCTCTGCCACGAAGTCGTTCACGCCGACGACGAGTTGTTCTTTTTTCTCGATGGCGCGCTGGAATTCGTAGGCGGCCTTCTGGATCTCTCCCTGGACAAATCCGCTCTCAATGGCGCGCAACATTCCGCCCATGGCGTCGATTTTTTCGATGTAGGTGGCGGCGCCTTTTTCAATTTCGTTGGTGAGGTGCTCGATGGCGTAGGAGCCGGCCACGGGGTCGGCGGTGTTGGTGACGCCGGTTTCGTGCGCGATGATCTGCTGGGTGCGCAGGGCGATGAGCGCGGCGTCCTCGGTAGGAAGCGCGAGGGCTTCATCGAGGGAGTTGGTGTGCAGCGACTGGCAGCCGCCGAGTACGGCAGCGAGCGCTTGAATGGCGACGCGGACGATGTTGTTTTCCGGCTGCTGCGCGGTTAGAGAGGAGCCGGCAGTCTGCACGTGGAAGCGGAGCAGCAGCGAGCGTGCATCCCGCGCGGCGAAACGATCGCGCATGATGCGGGCCCACAGGCGTCGCGCGGCGCGGTACTTGGCGATCTCTTCGAGCAGATCGTTCTGCGCGTTGAAGAAGAAAGAGAGTTGCGGCGCGAAATCGTCGATGCCAAGCCCGGCATCTAGCGCGGCTTGAACGTAAGCGATGCCGTCGGCGAGGCTGAAGGCAATTTCTTGGATGGCGGTCGAGCCGGCTTCGCGGATGTGGTAGCCCGAGATGGAGATGGTGTTCCACTTGGGGAGCGATTCGCGGCACCACCCGAAAATATCGGTGACGATGCGCATCGCCGGCCGCACCGGATAGATGTACGTGCCGCGCGCGATATATTCCTTGAGGATATCGTTTTGGACGGTTCCGGAAAGTTTGGCGAGGTCCGCACCTTGCCTTTTCGCGACCGCGACATAGAGACAGAGGAGAATTGCGGCGGTGGCGTTGATGGTCATGGAGGTGGAAACTTTTTCGAGAGGGATGCCGTCGAATAACGCTTCCATATCCTCGAGCGAATCAATGGCCACGCCGACTTTGCCGACTTCGCCGCGCGCGAGAGGATCATCGGAGTCCATGCCGATCTGCGTGGGAAGGTCGAAGGCGATAGAGAGACCCGCCTGGCCTTTGCTCAGCAGATAACGGTAGCGCTGGTTGGATTCATCAGCACTGCCAAAGCCGGCGTACTGGCGCATGGTCCAGAAGCGGCCGCGGTACATGGTGGGGTAGATTCCGCGGGTGTACGGGAATTCGCCGGGATAGCCGAGGGCTTCCTCGGGGTCCCAGTTCGGGAGACTTTCCTCCGTGTAGAGGCGGTCCACGGGAAGACCGGAGATGGTTGTGAAGCGGGCCTTGCGCTCGGCGGATTTGGTGTTTCTGTCGGACATGGTATAGGGCTACGAGGCGCGAGGCTCCACTACAACTTGCGAGCGCGACGGAACGATGTGACCGCAAAAAACGCGAACAGCGCGGCGACGATCACGGACGTGGCGATAAGCCAGCGCGCGACGTCGCGGGTCCAGGCCCGAAAAGCGGCGTTCAGCCAGGCAAACGCGAATACGGCGAAAATTGCACCTGTCAGCTCATGAAAAAGCTGCTTGAGCGTGCGCCAGAATCGGGTGAATCCGTTTCGCGGCGCACCCTGGGCCGCGGTTGCGCGCGCTGCCGTAGACATCACAACATTTTAACGCAAAACACAGCGCAAACGCTGTTGCCTTTGAAACGGTACGAAAGGACAGGACGGGAGTACTGTGGACAGATTGGAGACAACGGCGCGAAGCTTACTTGTATCCAAGAACAACCTAGGCCTAGAATGACTTGAGAAGTAAGGGAGAGGCAGCCTTGCAACTCGACGATCACCTGAAAAACCTGCTGCGCGAACTGGGCCACGCGATCAACGATACGGTGTCCGAATCTGACCGCATCACCGGAGCCATTGCCGGCGTGCGCGCGCACGGCTACGACATTGTGCTGAAACTGGACGCGACGATCGGGCTGGCCAAGCGCGATGCGGCGGCCGCGGAAGCAGCGCGGCTGACGACGCTTGACCGCCGTTTCCTGGAATCATTGCGCATCCAGGTAGACCAGGAATCGATGGAAGAGTCGGACAAGGAAAAGAGGCCCGGGGCAAGGCTGACAATGACACCGCAGGACGTCAGGTTCCTGAAATCACTGCGGATCGCAACGGACGACATGGAATGAAGGGCCTGGGGAAAGTAGCGGGCTTGGGGTTGACGGGGCTGCTGGCGCTGACGGGATTTTTCTGTCCGCTTGCCGCGGCGCAAGACCCAGTGATCACTCCCATCATCGTGGATACAGCCGTAAGTACAGCCGTGCCGATCGTGGTAAAGGCTATAAAGCCGAAGCCGTCGAAGTGGGCTAAGTTCCAAGGCACGGTGATGCACGCCAACATTGTGCAGATCACGGCGCGTGCAAAGGGTAACGACTTGGGCATCCAGACGTTTGCCCTCAGCGAAAAGGTCTCCGCCAAAATGCAGCAGATTATCGACAAGGGCGGTTATCAGTACGGCGACAAAGTGACGATTTTCTACGACCCCACCACCATGCAGGCAATGGACGTCAAGGGCAAACCCTCGAAGCCCATCTGATTTGCGGAGCAATAAAGTGCTTCGCCTCCCCGCCGTAGCCGGACGCTTCTATCCTTCCAATCCCGCGGAACTCTCGGCGCTTGTTCAACAATTTACGAAAAGAGATCCGGGAATCGCACCGACGCACGTAAAGGCATGCCTGGTACCGCACGCGGGCTATGCGTATTCAGGACATGTGGCGGGGGCAGTCTTTGCGCGCCTTGGATTGCCGAAGAAATTTCTAATTCTCGGAGTGCGGCATTTTCCGCGGGGGGAACCGGTGGCAATTCTTTCGAAGGGAGCGTGGCGGACTCCTCTGGGCGATGTGGAAATAGACGTTTCACTCGCGGAAGCGTTGCGCGGCGCGTGCCCCTTGCTGCGGGAAGACAGCGTGGCGCACAGCGCGGAGCATTCGCTGGAAGTGCAGCTTCCCTTTTTGCAGGTCCTGGCGCCGGGATTCTCTTTTGTGCCAGTGGCGCTGGGAACTTTACGATTCGAAGACCTGGTGAGCGTGGGCGAAGCAGTGGCACGCGTGTTGCTCGCGGAGAGAGAGGATGTGCTGCTGCTGACGACCTCCGATTTGAATCACTACGAGGATGACGCGACGACGAGGAGAAAAGACAGAAAGGCGATCGACCAATTGCTCGAGTTGGAAGCGCGCGGGCTGTACGATACCTGCCGGAAGGAAGAGATTTCCATGTGCGGATTGGGGCCGTCGGTGGCGATGTTGACGGCGCTCTGCGCTATGGGTGCGAAGAAAGCGGAAGTGGTAAGGTATGCGACTTCGGGAGATATTTCCGGAGACCGCGACGCGGTGGTGGGATATGCGAGTATGACATTTTCGTAATCGAAGCTAAAAGCAAGACCACGAACAGTTCCAACACAAGAAAAGAGGTTCCGTCCACCGGAGCCTCTTGTTGTTTCGAGCGTAAAAGATCCGTTCAGTGCGGGCGGCCCGACGGAGCCGGTGCAGGATGCGATGCCGGCGCGGAAGGCGCAGAAGAACGCGTGGAGCCGGACCATCGGGATGACCCTGAGCTCGACCCGCCCCGATCGCCCCCGAAGGCGGAAGCGCGAGGCGGTGAAGGTGGTGTCATGTTGCGCGGAGGATGCGGGACCGTTGCGCTGGAGACTCCTGCGCGCTCGGGAACTGTTGCCGCGCCAGGAGTGCGCGTAACCGTCGTCGTTGCCATTCCCGCTTTCCCGACACGAGAGTTTTCCATGGCACTGGTCTGCGAATTGCCCGTGCGAGCCTCGGCGCCCTTCTCCGTACTGGTTTCCTGTGGAGCAGAATTCGTGTTGACGAAGCGATGCTCGCGTGGGTCGTAAGCGATGGAGGAATCCTTGCTGAGCGTGACAACACGCGACGCGGTATTGCCGGCAAGGACAGTGCGCGATAGGCGCGCAGGAGGTGCAGTGACCTCGACATTGCTGGTCAACGCCGCACGGGGAGGCTGCTTGAGAACTTTCCAGTTTGTGCCGATGATTCCGGTTGTGCCCTCGGAAACAGCATGAGAGCCAATCGGCATTACACCCTGGCCGAGATTCAGTGGCGTCTTGCCGCGCGCGTCCAGTGGATGGGCGGGCACGAGTCCCAGCGTGCCGCCGGAGTGAACCCAAACAGCCGTGACAGGGCGCCAGAAGACGGGCCTGTTCCAAACGCCAAAACCTGTCGGCGCCCAAACCCAGCCAAACCCAGGTTCGAAGAGCCACCCGCCGTAGTGATACGGCAGCCAACCCCACGGCTGGTAGCCAATAAATGACCAGCCGAACACCGGATCGGAATACCAGCTACCGTAATCGAATGGAGACCATCCGAGGCCAACGCCGTACGGGCGCCAGCAGTTACCATAGCCTGCAACGGGATACCACGATCCGTAGGTGTAGAGATCACTGAAGCCGGAAGAATAATAAGGCGAGCTCGTGTATTGCATCGCTGCGGTGGTGGCGGTTGCTACGCTGTCTTCGCGGCCACTCACCCAGCGGTCAAAATCGTCGTTTTCCGGTAGGCGGCCGACGTTGACGGAAGAATTGTCGCCGGCGCGCATCGTCAGAGACTGGCCTTTTTCGAGCGGCGTGGTGTTGTCCTTGCGTCGAACGTTGACGTAGCCCTTCAGGACATTCACGCTGCTGCCGTCGTCGAAATTGTCCATGCGGAAGCCTGTGCGGCCTGCGGCTTCGACGGTGAAATCGCCGCCGGTAACGCTGAAATAATCGCCGCTGGCGGGGTTGACGTAAAACGAGGCCGTGCCTTGGCGAAGAACCAGGCGCGTGGTGCGTGCGCCGTCATCAAGGGATAGATCGTAGAACTCTAGGACCGTGTTTTCATTGAGGAAAGCCATGGCGCCATTTTCAAATTCAATTTCGGCGCGGCCGCGGTCCGTGGCGACGACGTAGCCTTGACGGATGGGGAGATTGAGGGCGGCGGTCTCCCAGACGGCCTTTTGGTCGGCTAGGGGGTCGCCGTGGGTATCGCGCGTGAAACGCACGTCGCCTTGAACGAGGCTTAGGCGGATGATACGGGCGTGGCTGGAGTCGGCGGAGGCAGGATGGACGCCCGCGAAAAACAGGGCAAGAAGCGAAAGAATGCTGGAACGGAACAAGGACCGGGGAATCATGATTACCCCCTCTTGGGGACGTCTTTCATTTACTTAGACGTTACGCAGAGCGGGCGGGTTGCGTGGAACTGGCCCAAGGCAATGGTCTCGCCTGGGAATGCACACGTCAAGAGGAGATAAGAAAACGCGATCAACGCTTGAAATTTCAGGCAATGCAGGATTTTCATAACCGATTCGACCAATTCGAAAGTTGGTTTTCTGGCTTCTTGACACTTAGGAAGTGAAACGTTAGCTTCAGGAACGGGGAAGTGTCGAAGCGTTCTAAACACTGTGACGTCTGAATGAGTAGAGGTCAGCAGAGATTCGTGGAGGGACAGGGGCCGTCCACGAAGATCGAAAAAGCGCAGTCCTAAGTTTCTTCTGAGGGAAAAATATGCAAAGCATTTCCAGACCACTTGCAGGCGTGTTGGCGTTGGTGTTTTCGCTGGCCGGGACGAGTGCCTACGGGCAGGGAGGGGCGACCGGCGCGATCAGCGGCGTGGTCGTGGATACAAGCGGCGGGTCCGTGGCTGGCGCAGAAGTACAGATCATCGATACGCGCACGGAGGTCGCCACGCGCAAACTGGCAACTGGCACCGACGGCACCTTCACGGCAACGCTTCTGCCGCCGGGTATCTATTATGTGCTGGTGAACAAGCTGGGCTTCACCCAAGCAAAGGCGAGCAACATTGAAGTGCGCATCACAGAAACGACACGCATCACGATTTCGCTGAAGCCGGGTGCGGTAACGGAAAAGGTCGAGATTTCCGCACAGGTGACAACCGTCGAGACTACGAATGCCGCTACCGGCCAATCCATAGATTCGGGGACAGTCCGCGGACTGCCGCTGGCTACGCAGAATTTCCAGCAGCTTCTGACGCTTTCGACCGGCGCGCAGGACCGGCTGAACAATGCCACCCAGCTCGGCCGCGGCGATGTTCGCGTGTTTGTGAATGGACAGCGCGAGGACAACAACAACTATCAGATCGAAGGCATTAGCGCCACGGACTACAACGTCGCCGAGTTGACGAACACGCCCTTGCCCAATCCGGACGTGCTCCAGGAATTCAAGGTGCAGACCAGCCTCTACGACGCCAGCCAAGGCAGGAACGGCGGCGGCAGCGTCAACGCAGTTCTCAAGTCCGGCACGAAGGACTTTCATTTCGATGCTTACGAGTTTTTCCGCAACGACGTTCTGAATGCCAACGACTTCTTCCTAAACCGGGGTGGGATAGAGCGGCCCGCACTCAAGCAGAACATTTTCGGCGTGAGCGGCGGCGGACCCATTGCGAGTAAAGGCAAGTTCGGATATTTCTTCGGGAATTATCAGGGAAGCCGGCAGCGCAGCGGCGAGGATAATGGAACGATCATCAGCGCGGTCATTCCAGTTCTTCCGGCGGTTCGCACGCAACAGAGCCTCTCGCAGGCGTTTTTCTGCAACACCACGACTCAGATCGACCCGGTCGTCCTGAAGCTTCTCAACTTCAAGAGCAACCAGTTTGGCGGCGGCGCCGGAGGTTTTCTGATTCCCTCGGGCGCGGGCACACCTGGCGCGAATTGCGTAAACGGTCGACCCACGACAGCGCCGAACACGGGATCCTTCGTCGCCAGCAGCACGGGCAGGTTCACGGACGACCAATTCACCACCAACTGGGATCGCGAATTCAACAGCCTGAAGGACAAAGTCGCTGTACGCTTCTTCTTTACGAATTCGGAATCGCTGAAACCGTTCGGCGCGGGCGGTTTGACGCAATCGTTCAACGGCATCATCAACAAGACCGACCTGAATTTCCCTTACGATGCGCCGGTCAATGACCGCTTCCTGAGCGCTTCCGAAACCCACCTTTTCTCCACAACCCTGGTGAATGAGTTTCGTTTCGGCTACGTGCGGATCAACAACAGTGGCATCAACATCCCGATTGTCACCGCCAGCGATCTGGGCATCAACCGGCCGGTGAACAACGTGACGAGCGCCAGCTATAACTTCACGTTCTTCTCTTCAGGTTTCAAGATCGGCCCCACTCCCCAGGCCGACCAGTTCCAGATTCAAAACAACTTCCATGTCGAAGACACCTTGAGCTGGGTTCGCGGGAAACACGATTTGCGATTCGGGGGCGATTTCTCCCGAGTGAACCTCAACAAGCTTTTCCCTCAGATTTTCAACGGCCAGCTCTTCTTCTCGAATACCAACGCTATTCAGACGGATTTCATCAATTTTCTGCTGGGCGCGCCGTCGTTCAACTTCGGCGCCGGGGGCGTCTTCAATCACCAATACCGCATTAACAATACGGCTTTCTTCGGGCAGGATGACTATAAAATCTTGCCGGACCTAACGCTGAACTTAGGCTTGCGGGTCGAAATCGACGGTGCGGTCTACGACAAAGATTGTCACATCGGCAATGTGAATCCCGACTTGGTTAAGAAAGGCGAAAACCCTTTTATTTTTCCAAGCTGTGTCAGTAATTTGAATGTGCCGGGTTTTTCTGGAACAGCCAGCAGCACGACGATGAACAACAATTACGCGACAGGCTTAGGCCCGCGCGTTGGGCTGGCCTATGACGTTTTTGGGCACCACAACACCACGATTCGCGCCGGCTTTGGGATCTATTACGTGCGCGAAGATCTAGGAGCCGTAGACCAACTCTCGTTTCAGGCCCCGATCCTGCCTGTGGTCTTTTTCGGCGGGGCGCCGGGCAGCTTGACGAACTTCTATGCCCCCTGCTCGCCGTCCAATCCTCCTCCGCCCAATCCGGCGTGCCCCAACAATCCGAATGCAACCCCGCCGGGTGGGGTCATCAGTCCCGCTTTTGTACCCGTCGTTTCCCACATTGTCGGTTTCACCAACAACAACACATCTCAAGCGCCGATTTTCGACACGCCGCCGACCAACACGATCAACCTCTTCACGCTTCAGATTCCGCAGCATTTCATTGTTCCGCAGGTACAGCAGTGGAACATGACGGTGCAACGATCGTTGCCCTTAAAGTGGGTGCTCGAAGTCGGCTACGTCGGCACGCATAGCATCCACCTGCGGGTAACGCGTGATAATGAGCAGGCGCGGCTCGCAAGTGCAGCCAACCCCATCCTCGTTACGGTCGCAGGAACGCAGGTCCCGATCACTACGAACACGATTGACAATGCCCCCGCGCGGGCGCGGACGGTGGGTTTGAACGGTTACGCGGGTTTCGAGATTTTTTCCAACAACGCTTATTCCCATTACCACTCTTTACAGGTCACGCTTTCGCGCCGGTGGGGCCAGGGCTACTTCCAAAGCGCGTACACGTATTCGAAATCCACCGATGCGACCTCAACGGGAAATCCCGCGTTCAATACCGCCTTCAACGACCAGACGAATCTGCAATTTTCCCGCGGGCCCTCCGATTTCGACAGAACGCACCGCCTGGCCGTCAGCTATGTTTACAACTTTCCGTTCTTCAAGAGCGCCACCGGTTTCAAAGGTGCAGCACTGCGCGATTGGTGTTTTTCGGGTGTCAGCATTTTCCAATCGGGAACTCCCTTCTCCATTGTGGATTCACTCGCCGGACAGGCTTTCGACGGAGTTACCACCATCACAGCCACCGCCGATTTCGCTCCGGGTGCAACGCATGCGAGCGGCTTGACATCTGGCAGCGTTGAATCGAGGCTCAACGGCTACGTCAACGTAAGCGCATTTGTCCCGGCTCCGGCGCTTGGGCCAAGCACTGCTCTCGGTTCCCCCACGGCTTTCGGCACCCTGGGGCGCAATATATATCGAGGGCCCTTCGAGCAGAACTGGGATTTCTCGCTCATCAAAATCTTCCATCTGACCGAGCGGCAACAGCTTCGTTTCGCCACCGACTTCTTCAACGTCTGGAATCACCCGGTCTTCAGCAATCCGGCATTCACCGATGTGGAGAGCCCGTCGAACTTTGGCCAGATCATCTCCACAGAAAACAATCCCCGGATTATGCAGTTCTCGTTGCGGTGGTCGTTCTAACCTGAATTGCAGATATTTTCGTAGCAAAGGCACGCGCCGCGACCCGTGCCTTTGTTTGTTGTTGGCAGCAACTGACATGCTCGCGAAGTGATAGAATTCCTGCTCTTGCCATGCGCCGCATCGCACATCGCATTTCTCAACTGAATGGCGAAGGCGCGCTTGAGGTATTTTCGCGCGCCAAGGAACTCGAGCGGCAGGGCCGTTCCATCATCCATCTCGAGCTGGGCGAGCCGGATTTTCATCCTGCGACCCCCGTGGTGGACGCAGTGCGCGACGCTGTGGCCGCGGGAAGAGATCGCTATGTTTCGACGCGCGGAGTCCCAGCGCTGCGCGAGGCACTTGCGGGGTACCTCAAGCGGACGCGGCGGCTGGAAGTTGCTGCGGAAGAAGTTCTCGTCGCGCCCGGATGCAAGATGGCGCTTTCGCTCGCGATGATGGCACTGATCGAGCCGGGTGATGAAGTGCTCTACCCCGATCCCGGATTTCCGGTTTATCCGTCGTTTACTCGGGGGCTGGGCGCGAAGGCCGTGCCGTTTGGTTTGGTGGAAAAGAACAAGTTTCAGCCTGATCTGGAGGAAATTGCAGCGAAGATAACGCCGCGAACGCGCTTGCTGATTTTCAATTCGCCCAACAATCCCACGGGGACGGTTTTCAACGAAAAGGCTCTTGAGCAGATCGCCGACCTGGCCAGGAAGCACGATCTCTGGATTATTTCCGACGAGATTTACGCGCGAATAGTTTTTAGCGGTGAGTACAAATCCATCTTGGCTCTGCCCGAAATGGCGGAGCGCACCGTGATTATCGACGGGTTTTCGAAGAGCTTTGCAATGACTGGATGGCGGCTGGGTTACGCCGTCGCGCCAAAGCATGTGGTGGATGCAATGGATTTGCTGGTGCTGAATACCTTCACCTGCGCCGCGGAGTTCACGCAGGTGGCTGCCATCGAGGCGCTGCGCGATTCGACAAACGCCGTGGAAGCGATGGTCGCGGAATACCGCAAGCGCCGGGATGTTTTTATTGCCGGGCTCAACCGCATTCCCGGTTTTCGATGCCTTCCGCCGGACGGCGCCTTCTACGCCTGGGTGAACATCGAAGACACGGGAACGTCCGCTGAAGAAGTTGCGAAACTCCTTTTGGAAGAAGTCGGTGTGGCGGGGATTGCTGGAGCCGCGTTTGGGCCCGAAGGTAAAGACTATCTTCGTTTTTCGCTTGTGAGTGCTCGCAATTTGCTGGAAGAAGCGCTGGACCGCATGCAGCGGGTCTCCGTCCGTTGGCGAGCACCGGTCGCACGCTAAAATGAATTCTTCTTCGGGAAGGGAATGAATGAAGGGCTCGGATCGATTGATAACTGCGCTGGTTGCCTGTGCGTTTGGAATTCTTGCGGTGCCGGCAGCTAATGCGCAGGCGAAACCCTTACCGGGGCCCGATACCGGGAAAGTTTACGAAAGATTGCTAAAGCAGATCGATCGCATCCCCATTTACGACAATCATTCGCACGCGAGCTTCCCAGACGATTCGGACATGGATGCGGAAGAGGCTCCTCCCGATATGAGCTCCGTCATGCGCCTCCGAGAAACGAACCCGGAATTTGTCACCGCAGCAAAGTCGCTCTTCGGCTACCCTTACGATGATTTCCAACCCGGCCACGCAAAATGGCTCATCGACAAGAAAAAGGCCGCGGAAAAGGACAGCGGCACAGCCTACTGGGACGGCATTCTCGACAAGCTGAACATTGAAACCTGCCTGGCGAACCGTGTCGCGCTCGCAACCTATCTCGATCCGAAACGCTTCCATTGGGTGTTCTTCGTCGATTCTTTCCTGTTTCCCCTGGACAATCGCGACCAGACCGGCAAGAACCCGGACATGGGCGTGTACATTCCGTTGCAGGAAAAAGTTCTGCACCGCTGGATGAAGCAGGAAAACGTGACCGCACCTCCCGGTGATCTCGCGGGGTACGAAGCCTTTGTGCGCCAGACCGTCGCCGACAATCAGAAAAACGGCGGCGTGGCGATGAAGTTTGAGGCTGCTTACTTCCGCTCGCTCTACTTCCGCGATCCGCCGCGCGACAAGGCGGAAGCAGTTTACGCCAGGTACCACGCCGGCGGTGTTCCCTCGGACGAAGAGTACCGTACGTTTCAAGATTACATTTTCCGCGTCCTGATCGATCAGGCCGGCAAACTCAACCTCCCGGTGCATTTTCATAGCGCGGTCGGTATCGGAGACTACTTCAGTTTGCGCAACGGTAATCCGCTCAATCTGGAAAATGTTTTGCGCGACCCGCGCTACGCGAAAGTAAAGTTTGTCTTAATCCACGGCGGCTATCCGTACACCCTTGACATGATCTGGTTGACCGCCGCCAAAAACGTCTACACGGATTCTTCGTTGATGGGTTATTACGTTTATCCTTCCGAGCTGAAAAACATTCTCAAACAGTGGATTTCACTCTATCCCGAGAGGATCATGTTCGGCTCGGATGCGTTTCCGTTCAACGAGGCGGTCGGTGCCGAAGAAACGTTCTGGCTCGCCGTATGCTCGGCCCGGACAGCCGTAGCGGCGGCCGTGGCGGAATTAGTGTCGGAAGGCGCCTTCAGCGAAGAAAAGGCGCTTGAACTGGCGCGCATGTATCTGCACGACAATGCTGCAAAACTTTACGGAGTGAAACCATGAGCACACCGGCGGAATTGAAGTACATCCCGTGGAACAAGGTCCCCCGCGAAAAGCTGAATCCGCTGATCGACCGCGAGATGGTCGTCGGCGAAAAGGTGATGCTTGCCCGCGTGCTGCTGAAGAAAGGCGCGCACGTCCCGCAGCACCATCATCACAATGAGCAGGTGACCTACATTCTCGAAGGCGCCTTGAAGTTCGCGATCGACGGAAAAGAAATTGTAGTTCGCGCCGGAGAAGTCTTGTGCATTCCTCCGCACATGCCGCACGAAGCTTGGGCGGTCGAGGATACGGTGGACCTGGACGTTTTCACGCCGCCGCGCGAAGACTGGCTGAACAAGACAGACGATTATTTGCGCCACGGCCGCTAGAGAATATTCTGGTTTGGCAGAACGTCGAATGATGGTAGGCCCGTGCGGACTCGAACCGCAGACCTCTTCCGTGTCAGGGAAGCGCTCTAACCAACTGAGCTACGGGCCTAATGCACCGCTATTTTAACACGGTTGCCTCTGCAGATTTGAGCGCGTCCTTTTTCTTCGCCGCAGCGGTAGAATAAAGTCGCAATGGATAACCCACGCCAGCAAAACGGTTCTGCACGAACAGAGCACGCCGACGAGAATCAAACGCCACCTTTCGATCAAGTTGACGACCTCGTTGACGAAGCTTCCCGGGAATCCTTTCCTGCCAGCGATCCTCCCGCATGGATCGGGGGTCATTACCAACCCCCACCACTCACGCGCAAGAAGCCGGCCTGATGACCGCAGCTCCAGGTAGCTCAGTTCCCGGTCGCTTAGTCAGTTCGCGGAATACCAAGGTGGCCACACTGTGCGAGTAACGATCGATGCAGCATTGAAGACGAAATGCCCGCGGACCGCGCTCGGCTGCGTGACCGCGCTTGTCGAGGTGGCCGCCTCGGCGGAGGCGTTGATCGATATGATGAAGGCGCGCGAAACGGAAATTCAAAATTTGCCCTTCCCGCGCGGTGTGCTGGCATCGCCGCAGGTCGAAACAACGCGCAGCGCCTACAAAGCGCTGGGCAAGGATCCGGCGAGATATCGCGGGTCGGCGGAAGCGCTGCTGCGGCGAATTGTTGCCGGAAGAGGCCTGCCGCAAATCAACGCCGTCGTGGACGCGATCAATCTCGTCTCCGTGGAAAGCCGCTTGCCGGTTGGGCTCTACGATCTGGCGCACGTGCAGGGCGACATTGTGTTCCGCAGGGGTCGCGTGGCAGAAACCTACAAAGGAATTGGAAAATTCGATCTGAACCTGGAGGGCCTGCCCGTATTTTGCGATTCCGTCGGTCCACACGGCAGCCCCACAAGCGACTCGGAACGCACAATGGTGACGGCGCAGACGACACACGTTCTCGCGGTCATCGTTTCTTTCGGAGGCGCTGAAGGGCTGGAGCGTTGGGCAAAGAGAATGTCGGAGCTCTTCACGCAATTCGCCGCTGGTAAGGAGATAGAGATACAAGTAGTACAGTGACCCGTGGCAAGCGCGTAAGGAACTCCAGCTCATCGGCCTGGGGGCGTGTCTTACACATCTTGTCTGATTTTTTAATTCGCTAGCGGATCGGGACGAAGCTGAAAGTGCAAGACCTTGCTCGTTGTCCCTTTTCCGCCCTCAGCGTGAAATGGTGTTCGGGTGCCGTAGGTCGCCCAGACTCCCTTGCCCTTCCAACCTGCTTGCGGATCGTCGATCCGGCCGTCCATCCCTTTGGCGTAAAATCCCATCGGATAGGGAACGCGAAGGACGACGAACTTCCCGCTATCGGGCAACAGTGCGAGCAGCGCATCATTCCCGTTGCCGGTAGCAATCGGCACATTCTTGCCCAACCCAAACGTATCGAACTGATCGACCCAGTCATAGTAACTGGCCTCGGCGCTCCCGGGATCGGTGACGCCCTTCAACTGAGGTCCCGGCAATGGGTAGAGCGTCCAGCCTTCGGGACAGTGTTGGCCGGTGGCAGTCGGACCATTGAGCGGTCCTTTGCATTTCCGCCGGTCGAAGCTGGCAAGGTGCCCGCTGCCGATGACCGTCCACACAACGCCGTTGCGATCGATGTCCAGCCCTCGCGGCGAATATCCATGCACGGGCGCGTTGGGATTGTTCCAGGGCAACTCGTAGAGTTCGGCCAGAGTCGTCGCTGGCGGGTTCGATCCGGGATTTAACCGCACCACGGCTCCGGGGAATCCCAGCACCGAACCCCAAACAGATCCGTCAACGGGACTCACTGTTACACCATAGAATGCGGCCGCGATGCGCTTGTCCTTCGTGGGATCGACCGGTTGATCCGGCTCCACATACGCGTCCCGTTTGCCATTGCCGTTTGTGTCAAGGATCAGCGCGGTCCAGCCCTGCGACTTCTCTTCATCGTGGGTTTCATCAAACATCTTTGTGTTCAACCAGCCCACGGCTCCGCCTCCGCCTCCGCTGCTGGTCCACAACGTGTTGTTGGCATCCTCGGCGAACACAAGATGATGCGTACCGAAACAGGTGTCAATCAAAGTCACCTGCTTGGTTCTTGGATCGTAGACGGCGAGCTGGCGGCCGCTATTCTGCAGAGGAAACAACTTCGCCGAAGGATTGCTGGACCCTTCCTTACAGAAGGCCGGATTTTCGCGCGGACGAATTCTCGAGGTGAACCAAACACGCCCCTTCTCATCGAACATGGGATTGTGGACGTTGGCCTGGCTGCGCCAGATGGCTTCGTCCCCCCAGTATGGCGAAGGCGCGGGTATCTTGTCCTCTGCCGACGACGGCGTCTTTGGATCACGGACCGGCACCTTTACCTGACTCTTCGCGTTCCCCACCGGGTCGAGGACCGGCAGATAATCCGTGCTGAGCTCTGCCGCCCCGTAAAGCAGGCCGTTCGCATTGAGCTTGGGATTCCGCTTGTCGGTGGCTATCTCGTCGTGGAGATAGGCCTTGGGGTCGGCCCAGTCCCACTCGGTTATGACGACATTCCGCTCAACGCCTTGTGGCCGCGGCGGCACCGGCGGCAATTCGCCGGCGGCAATCCGGTCGGTCCAGTCCGCGAACATCGCCAAAGCCCGTTCGGGTCCAAGCTGAGAGAGGCCGTTGATCATGTTTTCGCCGGCTTGTCCCGCAAGCAGGCGTCGCGCCCACGCTACTGTCGAGGTATCGAAATGGCCCAGGCCCTCGGGGAATTCCCGCGTCGCCTTGTCTCCCAGTTGATGGCAGGTCCAGCAGGCATCCGTCTTCAACAAGTGCAGCCACTGGCCCTGGCTCTTCATATTCTCCGGAATGCCATTGCCTTTGGGTCCAGTGCCGGGGAACTCGCTTTTATCTGGCACGCGCATCAGCGAAAACCAGTAGATAGCCGGGTAGTATTCCGCGGCCGCATGTGCATCCGGCGCCACAACTGCGTTCAAGTTCGCGATTTTGCCCGGGGTCGCCTGTACTTTTGGTGAATCCACCAAGCCATACCCGCGCACCCACACTTTGTAGTTCGCTTTGGGAAGGCCTGGCACAACGTAACGTCCCAGATCATCTGTGACAACGATCTTGACGAATTTGGTGGGCAGGTCGTTCGTTTCCGCAATCACCCAAACGCCCGCTTCAGGCCCCTTCCCACTTGCCACCACCCCGCCGATATCGTCCTTGCCGATGCGCACCTTTTCAGCCGTGGGCTGCTGTGCGCCGAGCTGTATCAGTACCGTGGCTAACAAGATGGCAACGCAGATCATCACCATGCCCCTATAGGAAACTCGCTTGGTCATGGTGCCTGACCTCCTCCGGCTTTAAATGACGGCCACGTATTCCGCATTCGTGAATTGGAATCCATCGTTCACAGAATTGCGACGACGCCGAAATCCTATGCACGCGAAATGAAGTTGTCAATTGACTTTACGCGTCCACAGAACAAGGCCCCGTGACACAACCACAGATGCCGTCTAGCGTGAAACGGGTTGGGAAAGTTGCGACTCGCTCGGCGTCGTGCGGTGTTTGAGGAATCCTCGCGCGGCCAGCAGCTCCGCATTGAGCAGAGCGGCTCCGGCCGCTCCTCGCATCAGATTGTGCGAGAGCAGCGTGAGCTTCACGTCCAAGAGCGGGCATTCGCGCACGCGGCCAACGACGGCGGCCATGCCCTCGCCTGCGTGCACGTCACGGCGAGGCTGCGGCCTATCGGGCTCGTCCAGCACCACGACCGGATGGCGCAGTGCCGAGGGTAACGAAGCCAGCTCCTCATCCACCTCGAAATTCCTCAAAGCTTCGTGAACCTCGTTCAACGACGCAATTTTTTTCAAGCTCAAGCTCACGCACTCGACGTGTCCGTCGAGGACCGGCACGCGATTGCAGTGCGCGCTGATACCGAGGCCGGCATCCACAAATCGCGTGCCGTCCCATTTGCCGAGAAGTTTCTGGGGCTCGGACTCCAGCTTCTCTTCTTCACCGCTGATGAACGGAACGACGTTGCCGTGGATATCCATCGAGGCCACGCCGGGATATCCCGCTCCCGATACCGCTTGTAAAGTGACGACAAATATTTTCTCAAGGCCAAACAAATCAGCCAGCGGTTTCAGAACCAGCACCAGACCTGCGGTGGAGCAATTCGGATTCGTAACGATAAATCCACCTTCGTAGCCGCGGTTTTTCTGTTGCAGCGGAATCGCCTCGAGATGCGCCGCGTTCACTTCGGGAATGAGCAGCGGAACGTCGGGATCCATGCGGTGGTTCTTCGAGTTGCTGACGACCGGATAACCGGCTCGCGCGAACTCCTCTTCGGCAGTCCCCGCGACCGAGGAATCAAGCGCGGAGAAAACAAAGTCGCAAGCAAGATTCGCATCGAGGCTTTTGACGACCAGCCCGCTGGCTGCTTTGGGAATCGGCGTGTCGAGATGCCAGCGCACGGCTTCGGCGTAGCACTTGCCGAACGAGCGCTCCGAGGCAGCGACTTCGGTGAGCTCGAACCACGGATGATCGGCCAGGAGCTTCACAATGCGCTGGCCGACGACACCTGTCGCGCCGAGAACTCCCGCTCGCCATTTTTTCTCGGGGCGCCCAGCCGGCCCTCTTGCTGGTTGTTTCGCCTGCATGTTGACATCACTCCCCGTTACAGATCTCGAACTCATGACTGCCGCTCCTTAAAATCCGCTGGAGCGTCTCTGGAAGTGGCCAAAATGAAAAACCCACCGCCAGTTTCGCTTCTGGCGGTGGGTTGGGAACTTTTTCTTGCTTGCTAGCCGTTCCTCCACGCGCTCGAAGCGGTAATAGTCGACGTAGTCGGCGTGAACGTCGTGGTGGTAATTTGCTTCGTGGCGCAGGACATCATATCCAGAACAGGATAACACGAGTATATGCCGCGAGAGGTGGAGAAATAATGGAATCGAAGATTTGTGTCGGATGTATTACAGACAGCCACCAAGACTAAGTCCGCGTATGAGATGCACGGCAGTGCGTAAAATCTGCGAACTAGTACTAGGGCAGCGGGACCCGGAAGGACGCCCTATGTAACTCTATTTTCAATCACTTAAGAAAAGAACAAGGCGGCAACGTTTGGATTCTCGCGTGCTCCCCCGCGTGTGGGGGAAAGTATTTGCATTCGATTTAAGGGGGAATTATGTCTAGGAATATTAACATCAGGCTTGCGATCCTGCTGGGGGCGGCCTTCTGCCTGTTCCTCGTCGCCAGCGGTGCAGCCGCACAAAATCAGATCATGGGAGAAGTTCAGTTCTCCGGCGCAACAAGAGTGGAAAAGGACTCCGGCGTCTGGGTGGACGGCCAATATGTTGGCTATCTCAAGGAGCTGAAGCGCAAGAAGAAAATCCTGCTCCTGCCGGGAAAGCATCAAATCTCAGTGCGTCAGTCTGGCTACGACGATTTCAGCCACGAAATCGTGGTTGAACCCGGCCAGACGCAAACCGTGGAAGTCGCCATGAAACTCAACCCCCGCGCTTACGCTCCGGATGTCACTGCCACTCTAAAGTTGAAAGTGCAGCCGGACCGCGCGGCTGTTTTTCTCGACGACAAATTTGTAGGGCACGCCGGCGACTTCGGCGGCGCATTTCGCTCCATGCTGATCAGCCCAGGAAAGCACCGCATCAAAGTCGAGCTGCCCGGCTATCGGACGTTCGAAACGGAGGTCAATCTTCTTGCGGGGCAGAAATCAGAAGTGAAAACAGAGCTCGTCAAAGGCAGCATCGAACAAGCGAGCAATCTCATCAAGAAGCCCTCTTGATTTTTCCGGCCCGTCGCGTCGTGCAATTCACGGCGCTTGCGGGGTCTCTTTTCCCACGGCCACTCCGGGCAATCGGAGTGGCCTTTCCTATTCGAGAAAGCGGAAGGCACTCTCTATGCGGAAGCGGCATCGAACAACAGGCTTGAGCACGTTAGTCCCGATTCCGCCTTCTGAAGCTCCGAAATATCCAGCGCTGTCACCTGAAAACCGCGGGACTCAAGTCGTGCTCGAGTTCGCGGAAACGAGGCCGGAAAAATAACCGTACCGCTGACAGCGAGTGCATTCGCCGCGTGCGGCTCTTCCGGAGCGACACCAATCCACTCGAATCCGGCGAGCGGTTCAGCATCGATCCAGGCACGATTGGCAAGCAGCGTATTTCGGCCGGCAAAAGTGACTGCGGACTTCAGATGCAGGCATCCGCTGACACGAACCGGGATCACCTCGTAGCCATGCGGCTTGAGAATTGCCCCGAGCTGCCGGATGCCCTCGGAGTTGGTGCGGCTGGATAGCCCGGCGAAAATTTTCCGGCCGACGCGAAGAATATCGCCGCCTTCCATCGTGCCGGGCAACGTGACGTATTCGAGCTTCCGAAATTTTCCTAGGGCTTGCGCAAGGGAAGCGGCTTCAGGACGCCGCGATTTCGTTCCGAGGGGCATCATCACGGCGAGCTCGTCGAGTACGATGGCCGGGTCCTCGACAAACATCGAATCGGGCAATGTGGGTTCGGCGGGCAACGAGATTACCTGCGCGCCGAATTTTTCGAGAAGCGCTTCATAGGCGCGGTGCTGCGCCTGCGCCTTACTGAGGTCGATGGGCTGCCGCGGAACGTAGAGCAGTTCGCAATTCGCAAGCGCGGGACTCACCGCGCGCGTGATGGCGGTAAGCATGGTGAACCGCAAGAGTGTACACGAGAACTCCTTGAGCAGTGGAACAGGAATCGGTAGACTCGGGTCGCGGGAATGAAAAGGAGTGCAGCGAATGGCGTTATCGCAAAAAATATCGTGGGTGCTCGCCGCCTTTGGCGTGACCCTCTGTGCATGCTGTGCGGCAAGGGCGAATAGCCCCGGCGACAAGACTACCGCCGCGGTGGACGAGGTTTTCGCCGACCTCACGAAGCCGGGCTCGCCCGGATGCGCGCTCGGCGTGTACCGCGACGGCGCGATCATTTACGCCAAGGGATACGGCCTGGCGAATCTGGAAGAAAACGTTCCGATCACACCTGCCAGCGTATTTGACATCGGTTCGACTTCGAAGCAGTTCACGGCGGCGAGTATCCTGCTCCTTGAAAAACAGGGAAAACTTTCCGTCAACGATGATGTGCGGAAATATATTCCGGGGCTTCCCGAGTATGGGCAAAAAATTACAATCCTGCACTTGCTGAATCACACCAGCGGGCTGCGTGATTACCTCACGCTCATGGAGCTCGCGGGAATCAACACGGACAGCGTGACAACGGACGAAGACGCACTCGCGTTTATCACGCGGCAGAAAGCGCTGAACTTTGCTCCCGGAAGTGACTGGCTTTACAGCAACACCGGATTTTTCCTGCTGTCCGTCATCGTGAAGCGCGTGAGTGGCAAAACGCTGCGCGAATTCGCCGCCGAAAATATCTTTTCGCCTCTGGGCATGAATCACACGCAATTCCGCGACGATCACACCTCGGTCGTCCCGAACCGCGCCATGGCTTACGATCCAAAGGAGCATGCCGATGGCTACGTTTTCGATGTTTCCTACTTCGAGCAGACCGGCGATGGCGCTGTGCACACAACCGTTGAGGATCTGCAAAAGTGGGACGAAAATTTCTTCAGCGCACAAATTGGCGGAAAAGATTTTCTCAGCGAGATTCAGGAGCAGGGTAAGTTGAACAGCGGCAAGGTTCTCGACTATGCAAAAGGTTTGTTCATTCAGGACTATCGTGGGCTCCACACCGTGAGCCACGGCGGCGCATGGGGAGGCTACCGCGCGGAAATGCTGCGCTTCCCGGAACGGCATTTCTCCGTTGCCTGTCTCTGCAATTTGGGCACCGAGAATCCTTCGAATCGCGCGCAGCGCGTCGCGGACATTTACCTCGCACGTTCGCTAAAGCCCAAACCAGATGTAAAAAAAGATGAAGACGAAAACAGGAAGAAAAAAGATTCGATCAAGCTCACCGAAGATCAGCTCCAGGCCTTCGCAGGCGACTACTGGAGCGACGAGCTTGGCGTGACTTACCGGCTGGGCATCGCCGATGGAAAATTAAGAGTTCTCAAAATCATGGATCCTTCTGGGTTCCCCCGGTTTAACGGTTCTCCGCAGGATGCATTGCGCGCGACAGGCATGGACGAATTTGAAGCCGTCGGCACATCGGCTACAATTCACTTCAAGCGCGATGACAAAGGTGCAGTGAAGCAATTCATCCTGGACGCCGGCCGGACAATTGGCATGATTTTCGTGCGCAGCGACCCTCAGCCAAAATAGGAGAAAACCACCGTTACGGCCAGGGATTGACGGGCGCCAGGTGCGTATTCCATAGCGTGGCAATCCCCGCTCCCAGGATCATTCCAGCCAGAATGAGCCCGATCACACCCAGCGTCACCCAAAAGCTCGAATCCGCCCACTTCGTCCCGCCACCCGCTGCCTGCCGCTGTTGCGGCGGTGTCGAAAAAGATTCCCCTGCTGAGGTTGTTGTGGATACTGTCGGCCGCGCGTGCCAAGGCGCCGGATGATCCGAAAATTCAGGCTGTGCCACAAAGCAATAGCCCTTCCGCGGGATGGTCTCCACGTAAAGCGGCTTGTCGGAAGAATCTCCGAGCGTCTGCCGGAGTTTGTTCACCGTGGTATTGACGTTGGCGTCGTAATTGACCTGTGTCTCTGCGGCCCACAGGCGTTGTCGCAATTCCTCTCGCGTTACGACCTCGCCGGGCTTCTCGACAAGCGCAAGCAAGGCCTGATAGACCTTGCCCTGCAGCTTGAGCCGGGTCCCATTCTGTGTGACTTCTTCCCGTTGCTGGTCAATTTGAAACGCGCCGAAGCGGATATATCGCGGCGCCGCTGACGGCACTCGGCCGGTTTCCACGTCCGTTCCGCTTTCCAGAGTCGGCACAGCGTTCGGTGTCATTCACCCCACCCTTCTTCTTAAGCGCTTAGACGCAGATTCCGGAAAAATGTTTGCACCAACATAAATTCATGGCAAAAGTTCCTCGAGTTCCCGCGAGCGGAAGAACAACAATTCCTGAACAAGTTCTGTTGATTGGAATTTCGTTGTTGATATTTCCCGGCAAACTCTTTGTCGTTAGAAACTTACGTGTTAGTACGGTTTAAATAGAAATTTCCAAACAATTTTCCCGTTCCAGGCAAACTTCTGCAGCGCTTACCGTCGGATTGTCCCTTCGGCGGAGAGCCATAATGGATGGCTCTACCCGCAAGGGCTGCTCAGAAGCCGGCGCCTGCGGTCCGCTAGTTCGCCGCTTTTCCTGCAAGCACGGAGATCTCCACGCGCGACGCAAAGCTCTTCGAGCGGTAAATGTGCTGCGTGGCTTTCTGGTAGTCGGACTCATTGGCTTCGAAAATATTGGGCACAAACTTCTGCGGGTTGCGGTCGTACAGAGGAAACCACGTGCTTTGCACCTGCACCATGATGCGGTGGCCCTTCTTGAACACGTGGTTGGCGCTGTGGAGATCGATGGTGAAGGGCGTGACTTCTCCGGGCCGGATAGGCTCCGGCTTTTCAAAGGAATTGCGGAAGCGCCCGCGGAATATTTCATCGGCAATCATCAATTCGAATCCGGAAAGCTTCCAGTCCTGCGGATATTTTTCCGGATACACATCAATCAGCTTGACCACCCAGTCAGCGTCGCTGCCCGTGGTGGAGGCGAAAAGCTTTGCCGTGACCTGCCCCGCAAGCGTCACGTCCTCCTTCAGCTCCTCCGTCTGCCACGTCAGCACATCGGGGCGGTTATCGACGAACCGCTGGTCCTCCACCAGCCACGTATACCAGCTCCCCGGGTGGTCCTCCGGGTAGGTCATATCCACGGGCCGGTGACGGTAGGGAACTGGATGCGCGGGATCACTGACGTAGGAATCAAACGCCTCCGCGGCACTGCCTTGCGGCGCGTCAAAGGAAAGTTTGCCGTCTTCGCGGAAATACAGGCTGCGAGTCAGTGCTTCCCTTGGAGGCCAGGAATCGAAGGCCGTCCAGGCGTCGCTCCCAGTCTGGAATAGCATCGCCTCCTTGAATGGCAAGGCTCCCTTGTCTTTCAACCAGTATGCGAACCACGGCGCCTCGATCTTCTGCCGGAAGTAAACGCCGGTATCGCTCCCAAAAGGTATCGCCCCGAGCGAATTCCCGGTCCCGCCCCCCCAGCCGCCGTGATTCCATGGTCCGACCACCAGATAGTTCAGGTTTTTCTTGTCCACCTTTTCCAGCCGCTGATAGGTCATCATCGGTCCGTAGAAATCCTCCTGGTCCCACCAGCCCGCTACGTTGAGGTTCGGCACGGTCGGTTCTTTCAATCCATAAGCAACCGCGTGCCGCTTCCAGTATTCGTCGTAGCTGTTGTGCGTGATGAAGTCGTTCCATGTCGGGATATTGCCGTGAAAATATCGGGCATTGGCGTTGGAGAGCGGACCGAGGCGGAGATACCAGTCGTACAAGTCGAACCGGTCGAACGGGAAGCTATAATCTTCCTTGGAGGTTTCCAGCTCTGCGGAATATTCGAACCCGTAGCTGAGCCGGAACGCGCCGTTATGGAAAAAATCGTCGCCCAGGAATACGTCGCCCATGCAGGCCTGCTCGGAGGCGGCCTTGAGCGCGGGGTGCGGGTTAATCATTCCCATCGTGACCAGGAATCCGGGATAAGAAATTCCATCCAGTCCTACGCGGCCGTTGTTGTTTGGCACATTTTTCACCAGCCACTCGATCGTGTCGTACGTATCCGTGCTTTCATCAATCCCATGAACATCGCCCGGATCATGAATGGGGTGCAGCATCACGAATTTCCCTTCGGACCCGTAGCGCCCGCGGATATCCTGAAAAACGAAAATATAGCCATCCGGTATTAAATCCGCGTAACGTCCGAGCTTGCGGCCGAAACTGTTCTCCGGGTCGGAAATGCCGTACGGCGTGCGCTCGAAGAGCATGGGCAGCGGCTCCGTGATTTTCTTCGGCGCATAAATCTCCGTGTGCAATTTGACTCCGTCGCGCACCAGGATCATCACCTCGGTCTTGTCGAACAACTGCGAATAGTCCGGAGCCTGCCGCTGCGCCGCAGCCGGAATCGCGGCTAACAGCGCCACCGCAATAATAAGAAAAATAGACCTGACGACCGGCAAACTCACGGAACCCATCTTCAATTCCCCCCTCGAAGAAGCTCGCCTTGCTGGCAAACCTCAAAAAACCACGTGAGCATAGCACGCCAACGACGGAATTCCTTTCTCTTGACGCTATGGCGTCTCGATCAACGCGCGATACGTCCGGTCTGAATTCCATCCTTCAGGTCGTAGATCGCGCCGACGGTCCCGACGACACACGTTTTGCGAGTGAGCCCCAGCCGTTGCCGCAGGCGGTAAACGCTTTCGATCCCCGTGCAATGCGCGCCCAGAATTTGCGCGGTCTGATACCCGCGCAATTTCTCCGCCGTCCAATCGAGTTGCTCGTCAGTCGCTGCAAACAAGTGAAAGCCGCCGATCGCCGCCTGCACCGGCGCGGGCCGCAGAAATTCCCGCGCATAATGCAAAGTATTGATGATCCCCGCGTGAGCACAACCCGAGAGCATCACCAGGCCGTTCGCGGTGTTGAAAATCAATGCTTGATCCTCGGGCAGATTGTCTTCCACCCAGCTGTTTCCCTTTTCCACGGTAAATCCCGGCGTCCAGTTCTTTTCCGGATAGGTGCGCGGGACCGGTCCCGTCAGCCACACGCCCGGCAGCAATTCGTCCGGTTTTTCGTGCACGATGAATTTTCCGCCCGTGGCTTCGTACTCCTTTTTCACGGCGATCATGGCATTTATTTCGTTTTCGCCGCTTCCCTGGCGGCGGCTCAGAAAAATTCCCTGCGCTACATGCGCGCGCGAAAGCGTGGCGGAATTGTTTCGCGACAATTCCCGCCGCAGCGCGATCAACCCGCTCGTATGGTCGGCGTGAAAATGACTGAGGATCACCTCCTGCACGTCACTCAGGTCAATTTTCAGTTCGCGCGCGTTCTCGAGGACCGTGTTCGGCCGCGCGCCCGTATCATAGAGAATCTTGTGCCCATCGGCTTCCACCAGCGCCGCGAATCCCCATTCCCCAATGCCGTCGTCCGCCAGCATCGTCGACAAGATCGTGACTTTCAGGTTGCGCACTTCTGCGAGCGTCTTCGCTGCTGGCGCGCCGGATGAATTCTGCGCAAGCGCCGCCGTGGCGCCAAATAACGCCAATATCGGCAACAAGAAAATCAATCGCGCAAGTCTCATCGCGCCTCCTCGATGAATCGAACTCTAGCATAATGCGAAGAGCACAGACCCGGCGATGCGCTGGCCGCCGTGCCGCTCCTCTGCTAAACTGGATGTTGCTTGACCGCACCTGAGAATTGAAGGAGCTTCGTCCGGGCTGCTGGTTGTCACAGCAGCTATTTTTGTCTGTGCACTTCAAGATCATGAGTCAGAAGATTCGCAACATCGCCATCATCGCGCACGTGGATCACGGCAAAACCACGCTCGTCGACGCCATGCTCCGCCAAAGCGGAATTTTCCGCGCCAACGAAGCGCTCATCGAGCGCGTGATGGATTCCAACGATTTGGAGCGCGAGCGCGGCATCACCATTCTCGCCAAAAATACCGCGCTCTTTTTTCACGACACCAAGATCAACATTGTGGACACCCCGGGCCACAGCGACTTCGGCGGCGAAGTCGAGCGCGCGCTGCGCATGGTGGACGGCGTGCTCCTCCTCGTCGACGCCAGCGAAGGCCCGCTGCCACAAACGCGTTACGTTCTCCAAAAAGCCCTTGCCGCCAAGCTCCCTCCCGTGATCGTGCTCAACAAAATCGATCGCGCCGACGCTCGCCCCGCCGAAGTGCTCGACGAAATCTACGACCTCTTCATCGATCTGGACGCCACCGAAGACCAGCTCGATTTTCCCGTCGTCTACACCAACGCGCGTGAAGGCGTGGCCCACCGCACCCTCGGTGACAATTCAAAAGATTTGCTTCCTCTCTTTGAAACTATCGTCCAATCCATCCCGTCGCCGCCGGGCGATCCCGCCGGCGTCCTGCAAATTCAGGTGATGAACCTGGATTACAGCGATTTCCTCGGCCGCATCGCCATCGGCCGCGTATTCAACGGCACGCTCGAGCGCGGCGCCGAAGTCGGCATCAGCAAGCTCGACGGAAAGCTCGTGCCCACGCGCATCACCAAGCTCTACACTTTTCGCGGCCTCGAGCGCGACGAAGCCCAATCCGTCGCCGCCGGCGACCTCGTAGCCATCGCGGGCGTCGAAGGAATTCAAATCGGCGAGAGCATCACCGATCTGGCGAACCCGTCGCCTATCGAGCCGCTCTTGATCGACGAGCCCACACTCGCGATGATCTTCACCGTAAACAGCAGCCCGCTCTCTGGCAAGGAAGGCTCGTACGTCACCTCGCGGGATCTGCGCGACCGCTTGCAGAAAGAGCTCCTCACCAACGTTTCGATCCGCGTGGAAGACACGGACACTCCGGAATCCTTCCGCGTGCTTGGGCGCGGAGAGTTGCAGCTCGCCATCCTCATTGAGACTATGCGCCGCGAAGGCTTCGAGCTGATGGTAGGCAAGCCGGAAATCGTCGTGCGCACGGAAAACGGCCGCAAGCTCGAGCCGCTCGAGCGGCTGGTCATCGACGTGCCGGAACATTTCATCGGCATTATTCTCGAAACGCTCGGCAGCCGCCGCGGCGAGATGATCAAGATGAGCAATCATGGCTCCGGCCGCGTGCGCATGGATTTCAAGATTCCTTCGCGCGGCTTGATCGGCCTGCGCAGCCAGTTGCTCACCGACACGCGCGGAACCGCGCTGATCCACTCGATTTTTGACGGCTGGACGGAGTACGCCGGCGAGATGGCGCTGCGCCCCACGGGAGCGCTGGTCGCGGACCGCAGCGGCCCTTCCACCGCTTTTGCGCTGTGGAACATCCAGGAGCGCGGCGAGCTTTTTATCGGGCCAGCGATTGAAGTGTACGAAGGCATGATCGTCGGCGAAAATTCGCGCGAGCAGGACATGGACGTCAACCTCACGAAAGAAAAGAAGCAAACGAACATGCGTTCCTCGAGCGCCGACGAGGCCATTCGCCTAATTCCCCATCGCGAACTGAGCCTCGAACAAGCCATCGAATTCATTGCCGACGACGAATTTGTCGAGATCACGCCGAAATCCATCCGCCTCCGCAAAAAAGTTCTCCAGGCCAACAGGCGTCCCCGCCGCTGGCAGGAAATCCGCGCCAGCCACGAAGCCGCCCGCTGATTCGACTGAAAGTTATCTCATAAATGCTTTATGGGGGTCGGAGCTTTAGTTTATCCTGAGCCGCGAAGGGCTCCGACATCAGAAAGCCTCTAGAATGGGGGCTTCAGCCCCGTGCCTTTAGTCATGTCGCCGTTGTAGCTCAGGCCTTTAGGCCTGAGGCCCTTTCTCGCGGCCTCACCGCCTAAGGAGAGATTCTATGTGGCAACTTTTACTTTCTTAGGGGGTCGGAGCTTTAGTTTATCCTGAGCCGCGAAGGGCTTCGACATCAGAAAGCCTCTAAAAATGGGGCTTCAGTTTACCCAGACGCAGGAAGGGCCCCTGAGGTTATAATTCTTGACTTCTCATAGAGCCGCTTAGCCGCTCGCTGATCCGCGGGAGGGCACGGCTTCAGCCGTGCCAAAAAGCAGTCTGGCATCAAGGGCTTTAGCCCCTGAGGGTATAATTCTTGAGTTCCCATAGAGCCGCCTAATGCCCCGTCTTTTCGAGTAACTCCTGTAAATACTGCTTCCATATCGCCGCCAACGTATGCGTGCCGTGCCCGCGGGTTGCGTCGCTGATGGGCAGCAGCACGAAGCGGCCGTTTTTCACTTTCTTGATCTCGCGTTCGGCGATGCCCAACTCGGGCGGATTGACGAAGTCGTCGGCGGAATTGACGTGCATGACCGGAGCGGCGATTTTTTCGAGCTGTGGCGAAGGATCGTAATTGCGGGAGGCGTTCACCTGATACAAAAGATCGTTGGCGTCCAGATCTGAGAAACGTGATTTGAAACGGTCATCCAGGCCTTTGTCCGCGGCGTCGCGCGTCGGGTAAGTCTTCTGCATGTACAACGGCGCGCTTACGGCAATCAGCAGCAAGTCCTGGGCGGTGCGCAGCGCATGTTGGGGCTCGTTCGCGTACTCTCCGTTTTTCCATTGCGGATCGTCGCGAATCGCGTCCATCACCATCTTGCGCCAGACGCGGTTGCGCCCGGCGATCTGCACCGGCAGGCACGCCAGCGGCATCAGCGCGTCCATAAAATCGGGATACGTTTCTCCCCACACAAACGAATGCATGCAGCCCATCGAAGTGCCGAGGATGAGCCGCAAGTGATTCACTCCGAGCCCTTCCGTCAGCAAGCGGTAGTGAGCCAGAACCATGTCGTCGTAGTCGTATTGCGGAAAATGGGCATGCAAGCCGTCGCTGGGCTTCGAGGATTTCCCGTGGCCGATGCCGTCGGGAAGAATGATGTAGTAGCGCGCGGCGTCGAGAAGCTGGCCCGGGCCGAAGAGTTCGCCGGCAAAAATAGGGATTAGGAATTGATGGCCGGTCCCGCCCGTCCCGTGGAGAATCAGCACGGCATTGCTGACGCGGCCCTCCGCATTGTGAACCGGCTTGCCGAGCGTGGTGTAGTGCAAGCGCAGTTCGGGCAGCGATTCGCCCGACCGAAATTTGAAATCATGCGAGACGTAATCGCCTTCCGTCGTGGCGGGAGCGGCTGTCTGCTGCGCGGCGCAACGAAAACCAGCGGCCACGATGATCCCGGTGAGCAACGCAAATGCTCGGCAAGAAAATGTCATGGAGTTGGCTCCTCTACGGGCAGGAACTCTAGCATAGCTTCCTGCGGCGTTCGCAGCAGATGAGGGGAGGGGGTGTACCGCTTGATTAGAGCAAATCGAGGAGTTCTTGGGCGGACAACTCAACATCTCGCAAGATGGACCGCAATAGCCCCGGCCCCAAGGTTTCGCCAGAATGCACCGGGACGGAGGTCGCGCGCCCATCGGTGTGCTTCAGAAAGACGTGACTGCCTCGGGTTCGATCTACGCGGAAGCCTGCTTTTTCGAGTGCCCGGACCATCTCCTTCCCCGTCGCGCGAGGAAGACGGGTCATACGGAAATCTGCTGGACGCCGACAAGTTCCAGGGATCCGACCTCGCCATTCTGCTCTTCGAGGCAAAGCTCGACAACTTCACGCACGCGTTTCATGAGGGTATCCAGTTTTTTCGCCTGGGTGTGGCAGCCGCGAAGGGCGGGAACCGTTGCGACGTAGTATCCCTCCTCGTCCTGCTCAATCAAGACCGTGAATTTTCTCTTTGGCTTCACGCAAGTCCCCTCTTGTCGTGAGTTTACCACGAGAGGCAATGGGAGTGAGAAGTCAGCGTCCTCAAGGAATGGGGAAAAATAAGGGTTGAATGGCGATTTGGCGGGTTGAACGGTGCGAGCGGCGCGGGGGAAGTCTTCCGGGAGTACCTTTGGCTAAAAGGAGGCTGGCTCAGTCGCCTCCGAACCTCATGTTGTTCCGTCTCTTTCGCTTAGCCCGCTTTCTTAACTTTTGCGGGCTCGGGGTCGAGCCCGAGCAGTAGTCTTTGTACCATCGATTGCGGCTTTAATTATGTTCTCCAGTATTCGTTGCCGAACCTCCCGTCGCGCCACATCGCTTGCAGCCCTCGTCACTGCGTCAGCGTATTCGTGCACGACTGGTGAAAATACGGTCTTATTATCTTTTCGCTTAGCCAGATTTACTTCCGCCCTGAATTTCCGGAGCCGCTCGCGAACCGCCTTTCTTCTTTTAAGAAACCGGAAATCTTTCAAAGAGAAAGCGCCAAAAGCGTGGAAGAGCGAATAAAAATCACTCTTGCCACTCCAGGCCCTAATAGCCGACGGTTTCAGGGCATAAGTAAGCAAATCACGATTGCTGCGAAATTTTCTCGCCCACTCATTGGCTTCGGGCATTTCGGAGTCGTAATCCTCATAGTAGTCGTCCAAGGATTTTTTCTTGTCCTGGGGACCTGCTAGGAGTCCGATAAACAGTTCGCTTATATACTCAACATCTTCCATTCTTCGAATTTGCCTCGGGTTGACGATTCGCATCTCAACCCACCATTCATCATCCGCAAGACTCTCCATGAGCTGCAAGAAGTGCCCCTTGAATTGTGCGTGCCTAAGTTCCTGGTCCGTTAACAAAACTGAGTTGATATTCAAGCGCTGAAACAGATCCCTAATCTCGGCGTCGGAAGAGCCTCCCAGGTCCCTTACAACAATCTCGTAATCCCAGAACAATTGCTTTTGTTCGTCTGTCAGATTCTCAAAGGACTGCCCGGTCCACTTTGCAGTTACCCGCTCCCCTAACAATGCCAAGTCGTTTCTTATGAACTGCAAGATTGAGCGAATCCTTTGCTGTCCATCCACAACTTCATGGAGAGTCTTCCCTTGAGGAGAGGAGCTTGATCGCAAGTAAATTTCCGGAAATGGCAGATTATTGAGGATTGTGTCAATCAAATACGATGCCTGTTCATCACTCCAAACAGGTTTCCTTTGAAAACTTGGGCTCAAATCGAGCGAGCCCGCATCTTCCTCACGCCAAAACCAAGCGATCTTTTGGTTGGTAGCGCTACTCTTCATGCTACCTCCTCTCTCCTCCTAAGCGTGCCCCTCAACTCCCGCAGAGAGTTAATCTGGTACCCTCTTAAGTCTTCCAACCGCCGATATAGCCAAACTGTTGTCTTGTATCCACGGAGTGGATGATTCCGCCCGCACGCCGCGACCACTGACCTCACTTGCCGAGCGGGGGTTGTATTACGCGGAATAACGTAATCGGAAAGATGTCCCCAGTAGGTTCCCTGCCTAAGTTTGAAACGGGCATCGTAGCTTAGTCCAAGTCTCCTAGCTCTATCGTATTGAAGAATCAGATTCCAGACGTCGATGAACAAGCTGTCCGAAACGATGGCAACGTCCAAGTCAGAGCGATTTAAGGAATCACCAGACAGTTTGCGGAACTCGCGGCCCGCTTTGGCGGGATGTAGACTAAATCCAGTGACCGCGCTGCCGACGAGGAAGAACGAATTTACGTGCAGATCAGTCTGACCAGCAAGTGCAGTACGCCAGCCCTGATACCCTTCGTCGTTGCCTTCAAATATCCAAGGCACACGATTGAAAATCTGCGCTTCGACGAACTGTTCGTCAGTCAATCGTTTCAATAGATCCGAAAGCTCTGCTAGTCCCATGATTCAGCCTTAACCCATCGATTGAAGCGTCAGCCGTGGGCAGAGGTTAGCAAACAATCTATTTACCGCCAACTATCAGATGGCCAGGGCGGGCGGAGCAGAGAAAAGCAGCGGGGATACCTTAGGCTACGCGGAGCATGACACACCCGCGATATCGAAATCACTTACGCGGATAACGGAATTTGACCTCGCCCCGCAGGATGATGTAGACAACAGTGGCAATTACTACGGGGAACCATCCGTACTTGGCGATCGAAGCGATGAGTTCAGTCATGAACTCGGAACCTCCTCTGTCCATCCACGTTCGGCCAAACTGGCTTCGGCGTATTTCTTGAGCTCTCTAACCAAGCCGGATAGATCGTATTTTCGAACTGTCTTGCCCCTCACTTCTTCCGAAGGTCGCCTGACCAGCAGCCCCAACTTCTGGAGCTTGGCGATGCGCCGTTCCACCGTTCGAGTGCTCACGGCCATTCGTCTAGCGATGGACGATGGCCGCGGGTACGGAAGTTCGTCGAACTTCCACCACTGCATGGTGACATTGAGCAGGATGACGACGTCGATTGGTTCCAGATCCATAAAACGCTGGCACTTCAGCAGGACGTCAGGAAAGATCTGGTACCCAGCATCTATGCACTCGTCTCCCCACTTCCTGCGCGAATTCAAGCGCGCATCAGCTTTGTGGGAATCCCGGTTTGCCAACCCCCCGCTCGAAGTCACTGCTATTGTGCCTGTCTTCATGATGCCTCGAATTTAGCACACTTCATGCACAATGTATATACATATGTTCCGAAACCGACATATATGTCGCGAAATCTTACCAGATACCGGAAGCGCGTACTCCTAGCTGTCTCGTCCTCTCTTCCTTTGGGGCATTTTTCCACAGCCGGGTGCCGCACCCCTTGTGGGTTTTCAAGGGTGCGGGTGTTGACTCTGTCTTGTCTACGCTGTCTTTGCGTCCAAGACTTGCCCTTTCGTATCTGGTGAACAACAGGAGTATTCAACCCGCCCGGTTGATGAAACGGTTGTCCGGGTCGAACAGAGGTAACTGGTTGAGTGTCGAGCAATAAGTAGAGTCTTAGCGATTCCGGTTTCCCTATCCTAAACTCGGTTTTGTGGGGTGAAGCCCATGAAACCTTCCTTTGAAAAGGCGACCGACAAAGTCTGGCGACTGGCTTTAGTGGTTTCCTTTAGCTGGGCGATGGCCGCATGCGGGTCCGACGTCGAGGGCACGTATGTGGATACGGACGGCAACGTCCAGCTTGAGCTGCGGTTCGGCGGCCAGGCAACTCTAACGTTCATGGGGCAGGGCAATCCGTGCACTTACAGCGTGAACGAAAAGCAGCTAACCCTTAGTTGTCAAGATCTGGCCAAACCGATTGAGATCACAATTCATGAAGATGGTTCGTTGACGGGTGACCCGAAGGGTGGGTTCCCCGCGCTGCACAAAACGAAGTAAAAGGCTAATAACGACAACGCCGGGCTTGCGCCCGGGCGGGTGCCGCCGCACTCCAAAGGCTTTACCTGTAGGCACTGCCCGGTCATTTCACTCCGTCGAAATGGGCGATTCACCGGATTGAAATGCCTAGGCAACCGGTTATGTTGAAGGGAGAGGAGCGGCGCGCCTCCGTGTACAGGGCCCCACCTCAATTACCCCGACCACCGAACTGCGCTGACACGGAGGCGGGCCAAACTCGTGCTAGTGGAGGCCCATGTAAAGGGACAAGGCCATGGTTACTGTAAGAGCGAGCCAAAAGATATTTACGGATTCAGAAATTGCCAGCCTGACGGGAATCTGCGTGGATCACCTGCACAACTTCGCAAAGAGGCGGCATCTGGGGTTTATCGCGCGGGCGGCGGAAGCCGCCGGGATCAACGCGGACCAGTGGCTGTTCACACTGTCGGACCTGATGGTGCTTGTGACGCTGTTCCCGCGTTGCTCGCACTGACGAACAGAGCTTCCCAAGCCGGGTGCCGCACCACTTGTGGGTTTTCAAAGGAGCTTGTGGTGAGCATGGCCGAACCATGCGGGTGTTGACTCTGTCTTGTTTGCTCTGCCTTTCCACAATTTTCCACAGCTCGTTCGAACGGTACCAATAAAGTAATTGACACGCAGGGTACTTTTCTGCTATTCTCCCCCGTGTACACCGAATCTCATCCTCGCAGAGATGCCGTTGACGCGGCCTCCTCTACTTTTTCTATTTCGTCTAAATCGTTTGCTTCGTATTATTTCCGCACACTTGCCTCACACTTGAAAGCAACTGTTTCCTACAACTCTTTTGCAATCAAGCGCTTCCGCACTCTTTGCAAAATACCCGGGATAGGGTACCCCCCTCCCTCCCTTTTGTGCTGCACACTTTTGCCCAAATCCGCAGCTCCGCAAAACAGGTCTATAACTCTTTTAGAATCCGCTCTTACGCCTACCCACTCCTATAAGCCCTTTAGAATCCGCTCTTACAAAAACATAGGGGGGAGGGGGGTACCCCACCGTGCCGGAAACAACGCGCAATGGGGTGAGTATCCCCAGCCTTTCTGGAGGCGCGTCCATGCTGTACGGTGGAAGATTGCACCGAGGGTGGTGTTTCGTGGGGCCGCGGCCGGGGCAGGCGGCATCGAACAGGTTGAATTCCTTCTCAACCGGTATAATGGCTCCATGACGGATTCGCCCAAGCAGCAGATGCAGTGCATGGAGGTCTGGGGAGGGAGCCAGCTCACTTCCAAGGGTGTCGAAATGGCGGGTCTCGACGTGTGGGTCTACAGCAAACCGTTCGGCCAAGCGCAGCGCGGCGGAGATGTATACTACGTCTCGAGTTGCGCTTCCGGGCGTATCAGCCGGCTGCTCCTCGCTGATGTTTCCGGCCATGGCAATTCCGTGGCTTCCATGGCCGCCGACCTGCGCACGCTGATGCGCCGTTTCGTCAACCAGCTCGACCAGAACGAATTCGTCCGTCTGCTCAACGAGCAGTTCACCGCGGTCTCCCGCAATGGCACGTTCTCCACCGCGGTCGTCACCACGTTTTTCGCACCCACGCGCCGGCTCTCTCTTTGCAACGCCGGCCATCCCCGTCCACTTCTTTTTCGAGCCCGCGATGGCCGCTGGTCGTTCCTGGGCCACGATGACCACCCCGAAAAGAAGGGGCCGCGCAACATTCCTCTCGGCGTCCTTCCAATCACCGAGTACGCGCAACTCGACATCGAACTCGACCCCGGCGACTGCCTGCTGAGCTACACCGACGCGCTGATCGAATCCTGCGACGCCGACGGCGAAATGCTCGGCGAAGAAGGCCTGCTGCGGATCATCAATCTGCTCGGCGACGTCCCCGCGGAGAAGGTGATTGCGTCGCTACTCCAGGAAATCGGAGAACGTTTCCCTGAGAATCTGTCCGCGGACGACGTCACGCTGATGGTCGTTCGCGCCAATGGGCGCTCGCTGCACTTCAGCTTGCGCGAAAAAATGGAAGCGTTCGGGCAGTTCCTAAAAACGCTGTTCCGCTCGCTGAATCCCCGAGCAGAACGCGCGCCCTTTCCGGATGCCAACCTCGCCAATGTCGGCGGCATGGTCATTCCCGCGCTGGAGCGTCGCTGGCGCGCACCACGCACGCCGCCAAATGATGCACGGGAAGAAACGCGGCAATGAATTTCAGGGCTTGGCTTCGAGAGCGTCGGTCGTTGTCTTCAGGTCGTTTCCGCAAAACGGGCAAAACTTGTCCGTCTCCACCACTTCGCGCTTGCACTGCGGACACGACGGATGCAGGTTGCACTTGCAGTTCGGGCAAAAGTTGAAGCGCGCGCCCACGGTCGCTCCACACTGCGGGCAATTGTACGGCAAGGGCTCGCGCATCAAGAGATAGATGATGAGACCCACTAAGCCCCAGGTGGGCAGGAAGAGGATTACGAGGATGGTCCAGAGCGCGGAGTTCATCCCGCGACGTTTCGCATCCCGGTTCACATAGGCGATCAGAAAGAGCATGCCTCCCAGGACCAGCGAAGCACCGGCCGCCATTCCCGCCGAAGCCAGAAAGGCCAGCGCAGGCTCGTTCTGAAAATCTGGGGGAAACACCGTGCCGCCGTGCTGAACCGCGTCGAGGTTCACGATCACGGCGATGGCTTGTCCCGCAAGGAAGAGGAAAATGACGAGTACGACCAGCCATCGCGGAATGATGCGGAACTCCTGCCAAAAACTCAGGTTTTCCTTCTTCCGCCGAAGCCGGATCAGCCGAACTCTTTCGTTAAATGAATCGCTCACTTTTTGTGGATAGTCGGTCATAATGCTTTCCTCGCTCAAATTTCCCCTGCGTGTCGTTCAGCTATCTGGCGCCTATCTTGGGGCTATCTTTGTTCGCGTAACCAATCGCCCTCGTCGGTTTTGCGCGCGTTCTCCAGCAACAAGACCACGGCGGCAATCAACGCGGGAATCGTCCACCACAGTCCAAAACCCAGCTCCCACACCAGCTTGGGCATTCCGGTGTGCTCTCCAATCCAGGCAAAGGCCCGCCAGACAAACGGCGCGCTGGCGATTCCCAGCGCCCACGAAAGCCCGCACACAACCCAAATCATCCGCAAGCGCGGCTCGCGGTCGCGCAGCTCCTGCGCGCGCAGGCGCACGCGCATCTGTGCGCGGCTCGCCAGCGTCCGCGGGAGTGGTACCGCCACGGCGCGCAGCGCTCGCACGGCTTCTTCCGTCAATTGCCCCTGCGCCGCGCAACGCTTGCACTCTTGCAGATGTTGCTCGAGCCATTGCCGATCCGCTAGCGCAATTCCTTCCACGCGCTCCTGCGCGATCAAGTGGCCGGCCCTTGCGTGAACGTCTTCGCTCATGCCGCTCCTCCTTGAAGCAATCCCTTCAGCGATTCGAGCCCGCGGTAGAGGCGCGACTTCACCGTCGAAATCGGCGTCTCCAGCACCCCGGCAATCTCTTCCAGCTTCAGGTCTTCCTGAAACCTGAGCAGTAGCACTTCGCGATAGATTGTGGGCACTTGTTCCAATGAAGCCTGCATTTTCGTTTCGCGCTCGCGGTTCAGCACGAGGGCCAGCGGCGTGGGCTCATTTTCGTCGGCAATTTCGACAGGCGCGCCCTCTTCGGGGTCTGTCATGGCGTCGAGGCTCTGCATCTTCTTCTGCCTTTGCCAATCGATCACCAGGTGCCGCGCAATCGCAAACAGCCAGGCCTCGAATTTCGACTTCCCGTCGTATTGGTGTCCGCGCTCCAGCACGCGGATCCACGTTTCCTGAAAGAAGTCCTCGGCGCGCTCGCGGCTCGCCGTCAGGTAAACCAGATAGCGGAACAACCGGTATTGATACTGCTCAATCAGCCGGTCCAGCAGCTCCGGGTCGCGCCGCTGCAGCCCGCGCGCCACTGTCTTTGCGTCATCGCTCATCAGTGCGGAATACCAATAGGTCGTCGTGGCCATTCTACTGGGTATACGGCCCACGGCCTCAAAAAGACGCATGCCTCAATAACCCATAACCTTGCGCCCTGGGACTTTGTAGGGGCGCAGCACGCTGCGCTCCTCTTTCCATGTGTTGTAGACTTGCGATTGCCGCCATGATCTGCCCCCAGTGCAAGGCCGAATATCGTCAGGGGTTCACCATGTGCGCCGATTGCGAGGTGGCGCTGGTTGCGCAGCTTCCCACCCCGTCTAGCGGCGCGGGAGACTCAGTGGAACCGGGCGAAGATCCGTTTTGCACCTTTTGGAAAGGCGACGATCCCCGCATTCACGCTGAACTCTGCGAGCTTCTCGACCAGCAAGGCATCCCGCACAAGACCGTTCGCCGCGCAGATCATCTTTTCAATCTGAATTCCAGAAGCGCGTTTCAAATCGGCATCCCCTTTTCGTTCTTTGAAAAAGCCGAGGCAGTCGTCAAGGAGGCTTATGGTAGCGAGGACGAGAAGCCGACTGCTCCCGTTCTCCTCCCAGATGGAAGCGAGCATGTGATAGAAGCGGGCATACTTTCGGGACTTTTCGATATTGCAAAAGGATATGCCAAAGGAGTTCAGGACAACGCGGCGAACCCAGCCTCTTTAGAAACCGAATCCTCCGAAGAAAATTCGCCCCTGGAAGAGGACGAACACTTCAGGTCAGATTGGAACCCGAGTCAGTGGTACCCCGAAGACGCTACCGCGGAAGTGTGGTCCGGCGATCAGCCGGAGTTGGGTGAGATGATTGCCGCGTCGCTGCAAGAAAATCAGATTCATTCCCGGGCCAACAATTCTGCAGGGAAATGCGCGCTGTTTGTTCTGCCCGGCGACGCCGCGCGCGCGCGGGAGATTGTGCGTGAAATTGTGGAAGGAGCGCCGCCGGAATGAGTTTGTGTATGCGGGGTTGCAGGTGATCCAGCCCTGACGTAGTGGAGGTAAAACGAAATTGGACGCAGAACAGATCAAGACGGTGGCCGTGCTGGGCGCGGGAACGATGGGGAATGGCATTGCGCACGTGTTTGCGAGGTCGGGATACAAGGTAATTTTGCGGGACGTGGAGCAGCGATTTTTGGATCGCGGGCTGGACACGATTGGCAAAAATCTCGACCGCGAAATCAAGAAGGGCAAACTCGCGGAAGCGGAGAAGGGGAAAGTGCTTGCGCGAGTGAAACTTACGACCGACATGGCCACCATCGCCGCGGCGGATTTCGTCGTAGAAGCCATCCCCGAAAAGCTCGAAATCAAGCGTGTCGTTCTCACCGAAGCCGATCGCATCCTACGCCCAGAGGTCATCATCGCAAGCAACACTTCGTCCATCTCCATGACAACGCTCGCGGCGCTCACGTCACGGCCCGATCGCTTTGTGGGCATGCATTTCATGAACCCCGTGCCGGTGATGGTCCTCGTCGAAGTTATTCGCGCGCTGCAAACCAGCGAAGCCACTTTCGCCACCACAATGGGGCTTGCCAAGAAACTGGGCAAGACTCCCGTCGCCGTCAACGACGCTCCTGGTTTTGTTTCCAACCGCGTTTTGATGCCGATGATCAATGAGGCAGCCTATTGCGTCATGGAGGGCGTGGCCACTCCCGAAGCCGTCGACGCCGTGATGAAACTCGGCATGAACCATCCCATGGGTCCACTCGAGCTGGCCGACTTCATCGGGCTCGACATTTGCTTGGACGTCATGCACTTCCTCCAGGAAGGCCTGGGCGACCCGAAGTACCGGGCCTGCCCGCTGCTGAAAAAATACGTAGCTGCCGGCTGGCTCGGGCGGAAATCCGGCCGTGGGTTCTACACGTATTCTTAGTTGGCTCTTTTTTAGCCCAGCTTTGCTCGAGTTTGTTTTGGAGGAGATGCTCGCGTTTGCTCACTTGGGCGATTTCGCGGGCGCTGGAGAGCATTACAGTGGCGCGGTGTGGGGTTGAAGCTCATCGAGGAGCTCTAGCATAGTGCCTGCTACTTTTGCGGAGTATGATACGCATGAGATGGCAAAGATCGATTCGGAAGCGTCAAAGCTAGTAATCGTTCAGAGGTTTCGCGATTTGCCGGAGGCTTCGATAGCAAAAAGTATACTGGATTCGGCAGGCGTCGAGAACTTCTTGGCCGACGACAATATGGTTCGGCTGGATTGGTTCTACTCGAATCTGGTTGGGGGCATAAAGATTTTGGTTCGTGAGGAAGATGTCGAGGCGGCGGCCAAATTGCTCACACAGGAAGTAACTGCGAAGTTCGATGTTGAAGACGCCCCGATGACGACACAAAAAATCCGGCAGGTCTTCGTGGGATGGCTCCTAGGCCTTTTCGCAGTCAACTTGCTTGGAATATTCTTCGTTAGGTCCGCACAGATAGTTCACGGTCATCTGACAATAGAGCGCCTGATCCACTTTTCGTTCGGTGAGAGACTCTTCTTGGTGGCATTACCAATTGCCCTGGCAGCGATGCTCGCAGGGAAACGACCGTTTGCCGCACTTGGAATGCTATTCTCGGCGACTACGACATGGATCATCGCGGCAGCCTAGGAGCAGCAGTAGCGTCACCAACAGTATTTGCTTTTTGTTCGCCCCTGTGTTATCTTGCCCCTCGCGGTTTTCAACAGGGGTCTGGCAGGCGGTTTTGGGAGCGATGTTCTAAGCTGCGAAGGGTGGCGGAGAGCAAACGAAGGCAGTCCAGAGCGGTGAAAAAGGGATAGCGCGAGCATGAACCAAGTGGTAAGCTCCACACTCCGATACGTCCCCGGACGATGGCCAAGCGCTTTTCCCGGAGCTGTTTTCAGTTGTGGCCCAGGCCAGTTGACCGCCTAGCGGTCACGCTTGAAAGGTTACCGCAGGCCAAATTTCCTACTTTCCTCCACCGAGGTGTGACATGACAGACGAAAAAGAAAGATTGCTGGCAGCGGCGATAACGCAGATCGAAAAGGACCACGGTAAGGGCGCCATTATGCGCCTGGGCAGCCGGGACATTTTGGTGCCCGTTAGTGTGATTCCCAGCGGGTGTCTTTCCATTGACGCCGCGCTCGGGGTTGGCGGCTTCCCGCGCGGGCGCGTCATCGAAATTTATGGCCCGGAGTCCGGCGGCAAGACCACGATGACGCTCCACGTCATCGCCGAAGCGCAGAAGCTCGGCGGCCAAGCCGCCTTCATTGACGCGGAGCACGCGCTCGATCCGGGGTACGCCCGCAAGCTCGGCGTGGACGTGGACAATCTTCTCGTCTCGCAGCCCGACAACGGTGAGCAGGCTCTCGAAATCGCCGAAACGTTGATCCGCTCGGGCGGCGTGGACATCGTCGTCGTGGACTCCGTGGCCGCGCTCGTTCCCAGGGCCGAGCTCGAAGGCGACATGGGCGACCCGCAGATGGGCCTGCAGGCGCGATTGATGTCGCAAGCGCTGCGCAAACTCACCGCAATCGTTTCCAAATCGCGCACCTGCCTGATTTTCATTAACCAGATCCGCGAAAAGATCGGCGTGATGTTCGGCAACCCGGAAACAACTACCGGCGGCCGCGCGCTGAAATTCTACGCGTCCATGCGCGTGGACATTCGGCGCATCCAGGCGATCAAGGAAGGCGACAGAGTGGTCGGCTCGCGCACCCGCGCCAAAGTGGTGAAGAACAAAGTCGCCGCGCCCTTCCGCGAAGCGGAATTTGACATAGTTTACGGCGAAGGCATCTCCCGCGAGGGCGACCTGCTCGATCTCGGCGTCGACAAGGGCGTCATCGAGAAGAGCGGCACGTGGCTGAGCTACGCGGGCGAGCGCATGGGCCAGGGCCGTGAAAACGCGCGCACATTCCTCAAGGAAAACAAAGACATTCGCGACAAACTCGAACACGCGCTGCGCAAGAAGCTTGAACTCCCGCAACCCGGCGGTTCAAACACGGCTGCTGCCGGCGCAAACGGCCACGCCGCCGCGTCACCGAGCGACAAGCCGCAACCGAAGGCCTCGGCGGCTGCAGCTTCCTCCTCTGACGCAAGCAAAGGGCGTCCCGCGCGCTGACCAATAGAATATGGTTTAGCCCGGCGTTTTCATTATTTTCGCATGGGCACGACGTACCGTGCCCATGCGCCTTGGTCATCAATTGAGAGATTTGTGGCGCAGCACAACGACGTCATTCGCGACTCATTCACCACGCAGGCGAAAATGTTCGCCGCCAATCCGTGGGTCACGGACGAGCAGCGCATCCAGCGCCTGGTTGCCGCTGCGCGGCTGAAAGGCGATGAACGGGTTCTCGACATTGCCACCGGCCCAGGCTACATCGCCGAAGCGTTTGCCCGGGCTGCGCGCGAGGTCATCGGCGTGGACCTCACGGAGGCCATGCTCGCAATCGCGCGGGAACGGACGCAGCAGCATGGCGTCACCAATGTCACGTTCCGCATTGGAGATGCGCAGAATCTTCCGTTCGAATCGGAAGAGTTCGAACTCGTGGTTTCCCGCCTTGCGCTTCATCACGTGCAAAATCCTTTGCAAGTTCTGCGAGAAATGACTCGCGTCGTGAGCCGCGGCGGCAGCGTCCTGATCGAAGATATCTTCGCGAGCGAGCATCCCGAACGCGCGGCCTATCAGGACCGCTGGGAAACCCTGCGCGATCCTTCGCATGTTCGCGCGATTCCCCTAAGTGAATTTCTACAGTTGTTTCGTGACTCCGGCCTGGAGACTGATTCTGTGAGCACCCACGATGACCTGACCCCAGAAGTGGAGCGGTGGCTGGCTACCACGCGGACTCCTCCCGACCGCGCCGCCGAAGTCCGCCGGTTGCTTGAAGAGGACCGCCTCCATGATTTGAGCGGCACACGGCCGTTTCAAGATGCAACCGGCAGGCTCCACTATCACGCCCGGACAGTGACGCTTGCCGGCAGGAAGTTCAGGTAACAAAATTACCCTGTCCTGTGGGTCAGCTATTCAAAACAAAGCACATACGTTCGTACTGGGCCTGGGCGGCTATTGCGTACCAACGTATCCGGCACCTAGAATATGTCTCATCCTGAGAGAACTCGTTTCTCTCAGGGACCAGTGCGGTTGCGCTCCTTGACGCTAACTGGCATCAAATGAAGCGCGGGCTCTTTGGCCGCATGGGTGCAGCAAAGTCAGAGCTCCCGCCGAGCGATGCCGGCCCGAACAGGGCGGCGTAAACGGCCTGAGCAGTTGGCAGCTTCGCGGTGATCGTGAATATGTTTGTTGACCGCAGGGGCCACTTCGAGTGAAAATCACGCCCCTGACGAGATTTGCAGCGGGCCCGAACGGATGGAAGATGATGAAGGCGACGCTACTCGGAAAAGCAACACTGGCGGCTGTCATTGCGGCAATTACCGCAATCCCGGCGCCCGCCCTGCCGCGGGCAGCGGGGAAGTCCGCCGTGCGTTCCACGCGCAGGTCTTCCGCTTCGCGTTCACGCTACCGCGGCGTTCCCACTTTTGCGGATTCTTCCAGCACCGACGTCACGACTTTTGACGATCCCATCGTTCGCGAAGCGGCTGTCGAAGCTCTTGGGCGCTACAATGGCGCGGTTGTCGCCGTCGACCCCAATACGGGCCGCATTCTCACCATCGTGAATCAGAAAATTGCGTTCGGCGACGGCTACATTCCCTGCTCCACGATCAAGCCGGCCATCGCCATCGCTGCTCTCGAAGAAAACCTCATCACGCGTGACACCATGCTCAAGGTGGGCCGCCGAAAGTACATGAACCTCACCGAGGCCATGGCCCACTCCAATAACAACTTTTTCGAAGAGCTCGGGCGCCGCATGGGATTTGATACGGTTTCCAAGTACGCGCGCCTGCTGGGTATCGGTGAACTCGCCGGCTACAACTTGCCGGAAGAGCATCCCGGGGCGTTTCCCTCCGTGCCGCCGGCGTTTGGCGGTGTGAGCCGCATGTCCAGCTACGGCGAAGGCATACAGATCACGCCGCTTCAGCTTGCATCGCTTGCGGCGGCTTTTGCCAATGGTGGAACGCTGTACTATCTGCAATATCCGCGCACGGAAGAAGAGAAGGAAGCGTTTACGCCGCGCGTGAAGCGCGAGTTGAACATCGCGACCATTTTGCCGGAGATTCGCGAAGGCATGCTTGCCGCGGTTCTTTACGGCACGGGTAAATCCAGCTTCGATCGCGGCGGCGACGAAATGCCGCTGGGTAAGACCGGCACTTGCGACGACCACACCACTCCGTCGCACATCGGCTGGTTCGTCACGTATGCCGACGAAGCGCATCCGAGGATTGCTTTGGCCGTTCTCCTGCGCGGGAACACCCGCCGCGTGAAAGGCCCCACGGCCGCACAAATCGCCGGGCACATCTACCGCAAACTCCGCGAGCAAAACTATTTCGCCGCAGATGTCCGCCCGGGCAACCTCAGCGTTCTCAACTCCGGAAACTGATCCGCTTTTCGTTTTACAAACAAACAGTCAGGCAGGGAAACAGCGCGCGCGCAGTTGACGAACCGCATGCACGCGATTCAATTCATTTTGCCGGCGTTTGTTTTTCTCTTCCAGGGTGCTCGCGCCGACGGCGTTATCTCAGCATGGGTTGATTCTTACTCTTCTACACGGTTCCCGCGGGTTGCACCAATAGCGCGGCAGGTGGGTCTTTGGGCGCAGCGCGCGAAAAGGCATTTGCGAATGATTCGAATTGAGGCTAAAGAGTGGGGTGAGTTAAGCTGCCAAGACCCCGCGCGAGGCGTTTTAGCAACGAGTTCGCGAGCCTATCCGGGGCGGCGGAACGTGTGAGTGATTGAGAGGAACTGTGCATCGGCGTTTTTTCGTTACTTTGATACTCGTGTTGGCCGCGGGCGGCGGCACGCTCGGTTATATTTTTCACCTGCGACTTGCGGCGGCCGCGGAATTCGAACGTCAGGCAAAGCTCTCGCAAGCCGACGCTGCGCGGATCCGCGCAAATACGGTTCTCTCCACGGAGAAGAAGGTTCCCGCGGGCGAAAATTTCAAGGCCGCCCTCGAAAAGTTCGGACTTAGCGACGTAGAAGCCGCGAGCGCTTCGGCCGCCGCGCAGCACGCATTCAACCTTCGACAGGTTCGCGCAGGAAATACCATCACCGTGGGACGCTCCGTGGAAGGCACGCTCCGCGAAATCGATTACAAGATCGACCCCGACCGCATGCTCAAGATCGTTCCGCAGGAGAATGGATTTTCCGCGCAGGTGAAGGAGATTCCTTCGAAATTAGAAACCGCCGCGGTCACCGGCGCAGTGAATGATTCGCTTTTCAATGCGGTGGAGGAAGCCGGGGAATCCGCGGAGCTGGCCATGCGCCTGGCTCAGATTTTCGGCTACGACCTCGATTTCTACACGGACCCGCGCAAGGGTGATACCTTTCGCATCATTCTCGAGAAGAAGAAATATGTAAACGGCCAGACGGCGGGGTACGGGAAAATTTTCGCGGCCGAATACGACAACGGCGGAAAAAAATATCAAGCGCTGCTATTTCACGATCCGGCAGGACGGCCCGGCTATTACACCGCGGAAGGAAAGTCGCTGCAGAAGGCTTTCCTCCGGTCACCTCTGAAATTCGGCGCGCCGGTCACCTCGCACTTCAGCCGAGCGCGCTTTCACCCTATCTTGAAGACTTACAGGCCGCACATGGGAACGGATTATGGCGCCCCTGTCGGCACGCCGGTGCAATCCATAGGCAGCGGCCGAGTCTTTTTTGCCGGCCGCAAAGGCGGCGAAGGTAATATGGTCCAAATCGCGCATTCGAACGGCTACGAGACGATGTACCTGCATCTGTCACGCATCTTTGTTCGCGCGGGTGAGCACATCGAAATCGGCAAGACCATAGGCCTCGTCGGCAGCACCGGCCTTTCGACCGGTCCGCACCTTGATTTCCGGATCCTGCAACGAGGCCAATATAAGAACTTTGAGAAACTCGGCTTGCCTCCTTCCGATCCAGTCTCGAAGAAAAACCTGCCGGAATTTGCGGCCCTCCGTGAAAAATGGCTCCCGGTTCTCCAGAATCCCGGAACGCTTCAAACCGGCAGCGCGACGTCTTCCGACATCGGCGGGCATTAGTTTTCCAAGAAAATCGCTTCTTGATTTCCTCTCACCGAGCTGGCTTATTCCGTGGAGTTGAACGCGCGGCTGCTTTGAACGAATCAGTAGATGATGGGGAACTTCGAGAAGTCCGAGGCAGACTCGTCGGTGACGCGGAAGACGAGTAGTGTGCGGTCGTCATGAGGGGGCACGCCAGCGCCGCTATGCGCGTCGGTGGCAATAAGAATATTGGCGGAAATGTCGCTCGCGGAATGATCCGGGGAGACGCTCGCGAGCAGCGCCGCCAGGCGCTCATGGCCGAACTCCTCCTGATTGGCATTTTCAGCCTCAAGAATGCCATCGGAGGCGAACAGGACGACGTCGCCGGGCTGAAGCTCCACGGAAGTTTCCTCGTATTGAATTTCCGGAAAGAGACCCAGGGGCACTCCATCCATGTGAATTTCCTGCACCGCACCCCGGCGCGCGAGAAGGGGATAGGGCCCACCGGCGTTCGCGAAAGTAAGACGGCGCGTACCGGCATCGTAAACCGCGAAGATCAGGGCGATAAAGCGCGCATCGAGCCGCGCAGCATGGAGGCGGCGGTTGAGCAGCGCCATCATTTCGGCCGGCGGGCAAGGGTGTTCAACGACATGCTCACGCATAATGCCGATCGCCAGCGAGGCGAAAAGCGCGGCGGCGGTGCCTTTGCCGGAAACATCGCCGAGAGCGACAGCCAAGCGGCCCTTCCCGTAGGGAAGAAAATCGTAGAAATCGCCGCCGAGCTCGCGCGCCGAACAATAACCGGCGGCCAGGTCGAGGCCGGGAACTTCGCGCGCGCCGGTAGGAAGAAGCTGGCGCTGAATTTCGCGCGCGGTATCGAGATCGTCCTGGAGGCGGCGCTCATTGATGCGGGCATCTTCGTAAAGGCGCGCATTCTCGAGCGCAATGGCAACGTAGGAGCCTAGCGTGACTAGCATGCGCTCATGTTCCGCGGTAAACGCGTGGGGCACGGTGCTTTCCAGATCGAGGACGCCGATGAGGCGGTCCTGCAACAAGAGCGGAACGACGAGCTCGGAGCGGGTCCCGATGCCCGGGTCGCATTCAATGTAGCGCGGGTCGGCGCGCACGTCGTTGACGCGGAGCGTACGGCGCTCGCCGGCAGCCGTGCCGGTAATGCCCTGATGAAGCGGGAGACGCATGCGCGAGAAGACAGAGTCTTCGTAGCGCATGCCGAAGACGCTCTCGAGGAGCTGGGTTTTTTCGTTCCACAGCATGACGCTGAAGGCGTGGTAGTTCACGAGCTTCCGGAGGCGCTGGGCGACGCGGCGGAGGAGCTCTTCGCGGTCGAGGATGGAAGTAAATTCGCGGCTGATTTCGTACAGAAGCGCAAGGGTATTGGCCTGATCGGGATAGGCGGCCAGGAAGCCGGGCGGCACAGGATCGGCGTCACCGAACAGAGGAAAGGGAGCGAGTTTGGCTTGTTCCGTCATGGGGTAGTAACCCGTAAGTGCTTCTCCATTGGATGTGGCAGAAGCGAAGAGGTTTCGTGGCCAGCGAGGCTCTTCGCGGCGGCAGCGAAGCAAGATAACACAGGGCGAACAAAAAGGGAAGATAGTTTAAATCGTTTTGCGCTCCGGCCAAGCGCCGTGAGCTTCTGCTTAACAAGGCAAAGAAACCAGATAGCGACGGCAGATGCAAGTGCAATCTAGTGTTGTCTCCCACAAATATCTTACAAGTCTTGTAATCCATACTGGCGGGGCCCTTCGAGTACCTCAGGGTAAACAAGCCCCGCCACTAGTACGCGTTCCGATTGGGGAAAGTTACCAAGCTATTCAAGGGATACAAGATTTGGCGGCGTTGGGGCGGTGGTAGAGGTCGAGCGCCCACAAGAGGGTTTCTTGACGAGCGGCGCGGACAAAGCCGGCAGCCTCCAGGACCGCGGCCATACATTGCGGCGGGTGAACAAAGGCCCGAAACGCGTTGCCGCGCAGGCGGTACAAGAAGTTTTCCAGCGCGACCATGGCACGGAGGTACCACCGATCGGGATGATAGGTGAACGCGACCAGCCGACGTGCTCGCGTGGCCGCTCCATGGAGCAGCGCTTCCGCATCGGGGTAGCAGCATACGACTCGGTCAAGGGTCACGACGTCGGCGTCGGGCAGCGTGCCAGAGGTTACAGTAAAGTCACCGAGGATGAATTGAGCGGGGAGTGGTGCATAGCGCGATCCGACGTGGCGCTGCGCGACCTCAAGATAAGCGGGCGAGGCATCCGCAAGAGTGACGCTGGCCAAGCCGGCATCTGCAAGTTCCAAACTGATGACGCCAATTCCACAGCCAACGTCGAGAAGGTGGAGCTTCTGGAGAGGCCACCGGCGGAGTTCTGCCAGGAGGATTTGCGTGCTGGCGTCCGGGCCGCTGCGTTGATAGCGACGCAGGTCCGCCTCAGCCACCTTGGCGTCGAATTTGGATTCTGCAGCGGAATAGCGAGCGCAGCACGTCACGAAGGGAACCTCGAAGGGGAAGACAGGAGCGGCATCGTCTCTGATGCCGCTCCTGTCCAACCTTGAGTCTTCAACTTACGAAATCTTGCGCTTAGTCCTTGTCGTATTTCAAGCAAATCTGAAGCTGGCGAATCGCTTCGTCCGTTGCGCGAAGCGCATCGACGCGGTGCCCACCAAAATCGTGAGCTGAGTGCTCCAGGTGTTCCTTGGCCTGGCGCAGTGCACCGAGGGCTGCTCTGATTTGAGGGTGCGGTTCGTCCGGATCTGCCGTTGAATTGGCTGGCTGGCTTGATGCCGTTGGAATTGCCTTGCCACCCGGCGCATTGGGCGCGGCTGGTGCTGAAGCGATGAAGGCGAACGCGAGGATCAAAGCGGCCCGCTGAAATTCGATGCGCAGGAAAATCCGCGGCAAGAAAAAGTTGCGTTGAATTTGGTTTTGTACGAGTCCAGGCCCTTAGATTTCCTCTGCGGGCCACTCAGACCAATCTGTTTTCAAGGAAGCAAGAAAGCTTTCTACCGTTCTTCGCGATATTCCTCCGGAACGTCGTCCTCCGGAACTTCATGTGTCTTCACTTCCTTCTCATCTGCTTCAGAAACGTCCTCGACGCCTTTCACGATCTCGGCTTCAAAGGCATTCCCTTCCTCGAGCAACTCCCCCACGCTTTCCGAATCTGCACTCTCAAGCTCAGACAATCCCTGCAAATCACCTGACTGACCGCCGGATCGTGGTCCAAGCCCCTTGGGTTCAAACACCAGGGTATCCACGATCTCACTCTTGCCCCGGATCCGGGTTTTCTTTTTGCTCAGCTTCTTTTTCTTCCCGGGCCTCTTTTTTCCGGCGGCTTTTTTCTTCGGCGTGGTCTTTCTCACGCGGGCTGCTTTCGCGCTCTTCTTTTTCTTCCGTGTTTTCTTCTTTGAGCTCATGCGCGCAGTCTACCACCCATCGCATCTTTCCTGCGACACTTTCGCACTGAGCGGCGAGGTCTGACAGTTGGACTTTTTTTGGATTTTCTACGCAGAGACTTTGGAAGCGATCGGCCGGCGGAGGGGTTTCGCTCCCGGGATGGGAAACGTCATGTGCCAGAAGTTCGCATCCGGTGTCACGAATTCGACGGCCACCAGTGTTTTCCCCTCGCGGTCGCGTTTGATCGAGACCACGCGAGACTCCGCGGTGCGGTTGCTGTTGTCATTCACGAGCAGAAGCGACTGACCCACGACCACAATCTGATCCAGGTGCAGCAACGCGCCGTTGCGGTTCACCGATTGCGACCGGGCAGTCGCGCTGAACTTCTCGTCCTCGTCGGTCTTTCCGTGAACCGTCAGCGGAACCGAGATGGATACCCGCAAAGTGCGGCGTCTTTCTTTGCATCGAAAATGGATGATGGCCATAGAATTCGGGGACCTCTCTGGCTGTCCTAAGACTCTGGGTTTTCACCCACTTCGGGTCAGCTCCGGCTTCAAGGAGAGAATCCCCCGACGGCCGAAACGACTCAAGGAAACAAACGCGGAAACCATGTCGAATGGCTTCCGCATGCATGCCATCTTGCAATGCCAATTCACTCAGGGCAATAGCGAGAAGGTACCACAATCGGGTAAATCTAAACAGTACTCTTGTACTTCCCCGAGCGGGCTGCCTGCTGCAAAGCGATTCCGTGAGATTCCGAGCCCGGCTTTTGGCTCCCACAAGCGAGGCAGCTACTTGGCCAGTTGGGGCTTCTCGCGAGGCTATTTCGACGTTGCGGGCAGGCTATCTCCTTTGTTTACAACAGTTATCTGGGGTGGACAGATTCACAAATTCCGGCTTCCAGGGCTTGTGAAGCAGGTCAAGCCGCGCGAGGGTCACCGGCAGGCTGAAACGCCGTGGCCCCGAGCTGCCCGGATTTAGGTAGAGCACGCCTCCCCGCTGAGAGTAGCCAGGCTTATGGGTATGCCCGCTCACAACGATATGAAATCGTGCTGCCTTGGGATCGCGGTCAAGCTGTTGAAGATCATGCAAAACGTAGAAGACAGCAGACGGAGTTTCGGCGACTGCGGTAGGAGGCAAGGCTTCTGCCCAAGCCCCTTGGTCAGTATTCCCTCTTACGGCTACCAGCGGAGCCAGGGCCTTCAAGGTATCGAGAATCTCTGGTTTCCCCACATCTCCCGCATGAATGATCAGGTCGGACCCCTGCAGCGCGCGCAACGCTTCCTCGCGCAACAGGCCGTGGGTGTCCGAGATGAGCCCAATGCGATTTATGGTCAAGGTGATTTTTCCACTGGCTCGCCGGGAAGCAACTTGAGGATCAACAAAGGGTCAACGCGGGCGCGATTCACCGACAATCCCCAGTGGAGATGTGGGCCGGTCACGCGCCCCGTGGCTCCCACTTTGCCGAGGAGTTCGCCAGATTTTACTTCATCCCCGGCCTTCACGGAGATTTCGGAGAGATGACCATAAAAGGTGTAGATCCCCAGGCCATGATCCACAACCACCGTATTGCCTGGGAAATATAATTCTTCGGCCAAAACCACGCGGCCGCTCTGAGCCGCGTAGACCGGCGTACCGGTGGCGCCGGGCAAGTCCACCCCGCCATGGGGAGAACCGGACTGGCCGTTCAGAATCCGGCGCTTGCCGAAGTTTTTGCCGGTGGTAACTCCCTCCAGTGGGACGCGGAAGCTTCCCTGCCACAACCGTTCGGGCGTTACGCGTCCGAGAATCTCGCGCAACCTCTCTTGCTCGGCTTGAGCGCGCTGGAGTTGTTCGGGGTCTGGCTGCACAAACTGTTTATCGACGTGCAAGTTTTCCGTCGCAAAATGTCCCGCACTGACCGCCACTGAGGCATGACAGCTTAGTTTTTCACCTGATTGTGTATCTGCAGTCACCGCAAAATCGTATCTGCCTGCCGCTTGTTCCAGGTCGACTCCCAAGAGCGCGCGATAAACGGAATAGCCCGCCTTCGTCCCGGTTTGTGCCATCCAGAAGAGTGTCTCTTTCCCTGTCCACTCCCCCTTGAGCTCCTTAAGAGGCTGCGCACTGCGTAGTTCGACCAGGAGCAAACTCCCTTGACTTGACTGCGGCGAACTCAGCCGAAGTTCAACGCCCAGGCCACAGCGCGTGCTGCCCGCAAAGACCGTTGCGTTCGCAGGCACAGACAGTGCGATGCACGCGAATACGAGAAAGGGAACGAACCCGGTTGGAACTCTCTGCAAAGTGCCTGTGGATCGCATCTCGTATCAGCAAACCCATTCGACTATATCCAGGCGCGATTTGCCAGCGTTAGTCTCGGAATCGGGCTAGGCGGGCGATCTCCAGTCACCTGAGGCGGCAAACAGGTGCAGCCCCACGGCAAATGTGCCGTTTCCCAGCGGCTGACAATAGACCACCCGCGCACGTGAGCGGAAGTTGCCAAGCAACGACCTGACGTTGAGGCGTTCGTTAGGTTGCCAAGCTCTGCTGGTGACCACGCGGGCGCCCCGGAGACTAACGTTTTCGGTGACCGCTTCCTGCGCCGGCATGCGGACATCCAGGCTGGACAGGTCGACAACAATTTTGGCGGGAAGACGACTCTCCACCCGGTTTGCCAGGGTATTCATTGGGCCCCCAAGGATCTTGAGCGAAGTGGTGCTGGGTGTGCGTCGGGGTGGGTTGCAACGACCGGGGAATCATACTGCCGCGAACCCCGGCTTGGCAACCTGTTGTTTTGGTTCTTCCCGAATCTACTTCGGCAAATCCAGCGCCGGATTGTGCGCGAAGAAGTTGACTGGACGGAGCTCGAAGACGTGCCACATCGCCGGCATCACCGGCCAGTCTTCCGCATGGGGTACATGGTGGAATCCCAGGGTGTACCAGAGGACGATATCGGTATTCTCAATTCCCCGGTTGGCCTTGGTCCAAGAGGGCAAACCGTCTCCGCCTTTGCTTTGCATCGGATAATCGCCGGCGGCATAACGTTCGTTATCACGGTAGGGGGTCACCCACAACTGATAATCGATGAATCCGGCGCGTTGCTGCGGATAATCCTCGGGAACCATCAGGGACATGGCGCCTTCCGTGGGCATCAGTTCGTAGCCCACGGGATACCCCAGCGGACTCTTGACATTCGGATTGACGACGCGCCAAATCTCCGGCTGTTCCATGCTCATGTGTAATTTTGCCTGCTGCTCGGTTTTTGCCGTCAGCGGCTCCGCCACCCACAGACTCTTCCGAGGACTGCTGGATGGCAAGCGCTTCACGCTCAGTTGGTCGCGCACAAAACTATTCGCAGCGCCATCCACGTCAAAATCCAACCGATAGGAAAAATAGTGATCATGGTTCACGCCGACAATGTTCTCGGCGACAAATCGGCCGTACATGTCCGACTTGCCATCGTGATCGTCGTCGGCGGTGCGGCTCTTGACGCCTTTGACTTCGTCGAGACCCGTAGCACCCACACGGACTTGGATTGTGCCGTCCTGCTTGAAGATCCAGTCGAAGACGTAGTCGTAATTGCCGAAAACTCCGATGGTGCGGAGCACGAGGCTGCGCCCTTTGCGGCTTTCGACCATGTTGCCTTCATGCCGCCAAGCAATGTCGCCTGCTGCTTGTTCGAACAGGCACGCGGCGCGGGGGCGGAGTTGCGGAATGCCCTTGAAGTTGGCGTAGACTTGCTCAAAGTAGACCGCATTTTCCGGGCAATCTTCCCCCGGCTCGAGCGAACTCGAAAAACCATCAGCGAATTCTCCAGCGTCAAAAAACGACTTTGCGTACCAGCCCTCGCTCGGGTCCATGTAGGGCACAAACATTTCCGAGAGCGAGCCTTCGTAGAGTATCGAGCGCAGCTTGCCCCCATCTTCGTACCCCACGTTGGTAACCACGAGCCCCACACGGCGGTCAATCCGGAAGTGGAAATTCCACTTCTGCCAGTTGACCGTCTGGCCCGCCAGATTAAAGCTCGGGCCAAGCGGCTGCTGCACCGTGATGGGTGTAGGCATAGCTCGTAGCGCTCCCACCGACGCCAAATCAAAATTCGCGGGCGCTTGCGGGACCGGTACCACTCCGCTGTCGATCACTCGCAAAACCTTTCGTTCGTTGGCGTCCCACATGACCACGAGGCCTTCCAGCGGACGGCCCCAGCCTTCCCAGACACCACGCGAATCCTGGCATTCCACGCGCAAGAGACGCCGCCCCTGTTCTTCAGGGGTGGCAAAATAACCTGTTCCGTAGCCGCCACAATGAACGGTATCAAAGTCCGTGTATCCACGGCGGCGCATGGCGGCCTGCCACTCGGGATTCGCTTTTACCGCTTCATCGACGCCGGAATCCATCTCTTCCTCAAACGGCATGTTCGGCTGAATCCCTTTGACTTCGTTCCAGGAACTGAGTTTTTTCGTTCCCAGATCCACAATGGCTTCAAACGTTTGCGGGCCTTGCTTAACGACAACCCTTGATTGACGCCGTATGGATAGCCCCGGCTTCCATGCCAGAACCTCTTCCTTCGGCGGCTCCTGCAGCTGAACGAGCGTATATCGCGTCTTGGAATTCACTTTGCCCGACGCTTTCAGCACTTCGTAACTCGTCCAATACTCCGGTGCGGTCAAGCCGTCGAGGGGGTGCGGGGCAGTCTGCGCGCGCGCCGGCAGGATGGATGAGGCGAGCAAAGCAAGTAATCCGGCGCTGCAAAAAAGAAGCCCCTTCGGCACGCACGATTTGAGACTAGACGCGCTCGATTTGTGTTGGGGCTCGCTGGAAAGAGACCGGCCGGACTGGAGTCTGGGCATGTCGGTACACCTCGCTCAACATAAATGGCATTTTGCGTCTCGGCTCGAAGGCAGGGCAATCCCACGCACCATCTGCTTGCGGGATTTCCGTTCGACCGAGACAATTTTCGCGGCAATGCTGCCCCCTTCCACCGGGCAAGTCAACAAAAACATTCCCTCTGGAGTTGTCCGGCGGCGCAACATGGCCATCCCACGACCGGACAGTTTCCCGTCCGGCGAACGCACCAGCTTCGGGGGAAGTCATTGCATTACTGCGAGTTCCTCCGTTCGCGGGAGCGGAACAGGAATTGCCCGTGCTTTGTGTAGTAGGTGTGTCCAAATTTCGGGGAAGAACGAAGGAGGCGCTTATGAAGAAGACTGAGTGGATTCGAGAGACTCTCCCCGTCTGGCCTGGCCCCGATTATGTCCGGCAAAAAGAAGCCGCAGGCTGGCGCCTCGTCGCTCTGGAGTGGGAACGCGCGGTGGAAATCGCGTCCGAGACGGATGCCGTCGGTCCAAACGCGGGAGCAGCCGCCGAGGAGATCCCTTATGGCTTGCGGATCGCTTCCGATTGCCATCATCTGGAAGAAAATCCTGAGGAAATGCAGATTCTCAAGTTCCTGGCGGAAATGATCGTTCAGGATGCATCGTTCACGGGGATGGCAGCGGCTCTGAATGAACGTGATTTTCGCGCGCGGGGAGGGCGTCCGTGGACCGCCGCGGGCGTATTCAAGCTGACGCCACGGTTGATCGAAGTCGCGCCGCGTATTCTTTCCGGGCAAGAATGGGAATCCCGGAAGAAGCAGATATCACGTGTCGCGTGGAACTCCTGACCCGCTGGGCGGCGCACTGATCTTTCTGACTGTGATCCCGGTCTCCATCCGTTACTAAATGACGCATACAGATTCCGCGCGCAACGCCGAGAGCTGTGGTTAATATTATGCTTAAGCTGCGATGCCAGGAACGCCGCACGACCATTCCGCGACACGAGTCGAGGCAAGACGCAGCCAGCGAGTGCTGCTGCGCATTCCCATCCAAGCCAAAGGAATTCCCGAGGACGGCATTCCCATCACCGAAGAGACGACCACAGTGGAAGTGAACGCCCACGGGGCGCTCATCGCGCTGGCGATGAGAGTGCGGCCGGGCCAAAAACTTGTGCTGAGAAACTGGGGCACGGCGAAAGAACAAGATTGCCGGGTGGTTCACATCAAAGAGATTCACGACGCCAAGAATGAAGTGGGAATCGCATTTTCTTTCCCCAATCCCAAGTTCTGGAACATCCAATTTCCGCCGGAGGATTGGAAACCGTTCGAGATTTGAAGCACGCGAGAAAGAGTTCGCTCGAAATTCCCCTCATTCTTCGCCGATGTCTTCACTCCAGATCGCGGGATTGTCCGCAATGTATCCCTCCAGCATTTGGAAACATTCCTGGGAGCGCAGATCGATCACTTCAATGCCATTCTTGCGAAGCCAATCGATGCCGCCACGAAAGTTCGCCGCTTCCCCCACCACAACGGTTTTGAACCTGAATTGACGAATCAACCCGCTACAGTACCAGCAGGGTGAAAGTGTCGTGACCATGATCATGTCGCGGTAGCTGCGCTGGCGGCCCGCTTTGCGGAACGCGTCGGTTTCTCCGTGCGCCGAAGGATCGCCATCCTGCACCCTGCGGTTGTGCCCCCGGCCAATGCACCTGCCCTGGCCATCAAAAAGCGCCGCACCGATCGGGATACCTCCTTGCGCTAATCCCAGGCGCGCTTCTTCGATGGCTGTCTTCAACATCAACGAATACTTTTCGCGATCACTCCGACTGGGAGTAAGTGCTTGCTTCCGCACAGAAAGTCTGCGCTTCTTCTTCATTTCGGTTTCGACCTCAGGAGGAGCGACGCTTTTTTGACGGAGCGGCGGACTTCGTCGCTTTGCCTTCTTCCGGCAGCTTCAGACCCCAGATGTTCTTGTCCTCTTCCAGCGAAGAAATTCCAATCTGGTTGGACTCTTCCATGCCTGTTTGGCCGATCCACACGACGCGGAAGCGCGCCTTGCCGCGCCAGCGGCGCTTCACCTCGATAGTTTCACCCACTCTGGCCAAATAGCCCAACCCATCCAGGCGCGCCCCGCTCGAGCTAACGTCGATGGTGAAGGAACTCTGCACGAAGGGATTGCCATTGTGATCCTTTCCTTTTACAAAAACGCGAATTTTTTCCGGAATCCGGGGATTCCTGCGCGTCTTTCTCCAGAAGCCCGGACTCGGGTTCTTGAACGCGACCCCCACAAGCGTTCCTCCATCCTCAGCTTGCTCTGCGTAGACCACGCGGATTTGCTGCTCTTCGCGCGTGGCTTTGTTGATGAGAAAAATTGTCTCGCCTGCTTCCGTTTTCGCCTTCAGAGGCAGCAGAGCGCCGCTGTCGTTCACCAGCAGCGTGCTCGTTTCCTCGTGAAACGAACCCTGCTTCTTGCTCCAGCCATAGACCACCACCGGCACGTGCAAAGACTTACGCTCGCTGGAGCGCTTATTTCTTTTCTTCTCGCGCGGCGCATCCGGCCGCGGTGGCCCTTGCGGCGCGGGGGCAGACTGCGGCTGAATCGCTGCTCTCTCGCTCACCTCCAGGGGAATCTCTTGCTGCACGCCATGTACCGGACATTCAAAATCCCAACGCGCGCGCATGACCTGTTCGAGCGTTTCCTTCTTATTCTCTAACGGCACCCATACGTCATGGTCGCCGTAGGGGCAGCGCAGCCGGACAGCATAATCCTTTGACATGTCAGCCTTTCAAAGCTACTTCACGCCCTCATCTCGGCGGCCAAATGGAATCGAGGATTTCACAACATACTACTAGGAGAGCCAGCCGAAGGTCGGCGTTCTAGCTGACGCCAGCAGCGTAAGCAGCATGACCGGAATGGTACCGCAGCACAATCCGCGCTTCCCATTCAATCCAAGTAGGCCAAAGATGACGAGTCTACTTCTTGAGCGCGGCTGCGGGCTTGATTTCCGAGGCAGATTTTTGAAGTTCTGTAACGTCCGAGCTGTTCAACTCATAAAGCGAAGGCCCATTTTCGCGCTTCGCGACGTAACGTTCACCATTCTTCGCAATGAGCACCTTTTCAGTGCGTTTTCCGTCATTCGAAGTCACCGTGATGTCGAAGACCGTCGTGGTGAACCCGCTCTCTGGAAATTTGCTCGCCGTCAAATCGCGAATCTTGCCGACAAGGGTCCTCACACTGTTTGCGTCCATTTTTGCGCCGCTCAGGGACCAGTCCTCGCCGCTGCGGCTCAGAGAATAATTCTTCGGCCCATCGCGCAGCTCGATCTTTTCCGGGTCGGCATAACCGAATTCAAAAAGTTTTTTGTTCCTGAAGTCGTCGAGGCTTTTATCCAACCCCGATCCAATTCCGCTCGCAACTTTGTACACGCCCTCGACAACGCTCGATTTGGCGTAATAATCGTCCTTGTGCTTCCGCAGTTGCAGCTCCTGTGTTCCCGAAGCATCCGTTACTTTCGCGGAGGCCACGGGAGTGCCGGAGCTAAACGCCGCCGCCGCTTTCTTTTCATCATCGTTTGTCGTCAAGTCCATCTTTGCGTCGCTCAAGTTGCGGAGCAGATCGTCCACCTGGAATCCATCGGCTCGAAATGGTCCGGGCTTCACTATCTGCCATTGTTCTTTGTTACGGCCGAACTCGATCACCTGTTTTTTCGCCTGCAACGCAATCCGGGTGACCTTGTCAGATTCGAAGGTCATCAGTCGCTTATCCCGCAGATCCTGCGTCCCTTTGTCGAGACTGTTCTTGGTATAGCTTGCCACGGTGAACACCCGCGGGTCTCCCGCGACCGCTGCATAGGCCGCGCTGCTCGACGGAGTGTCATCGCCAATCAGCAGCTTGTCGGTTTTTTTGCTCTTCTCGGTGACCTCCACTTCGAGCAACGGCTGGGTGAGGCCGTACTGATCAAGATTGGAGGCTTTATCTTCGATAAGGCGGTCGGAGTTCAGTGCCGAGAGGGCGGAAAGGAGACTCGAGACCGCATCCTGATCGGCCCGGAACTGATTCGGAGTGGTAATCTGCCACTTGCCCGCGTCGTTCTTCACGAGCGCCAGCACTTCGCCGTTTTTTTTCTTTATGGCGACAGCGGTTATATCCGCCTGATTGAGTGTCAGGATTTTTGGCGGCGATTCCGCGGAGGCACTTACGTGCGTCTCCGCGGGCTTGCGATGATTGGACCAATAGAGCGTTCCCGTAAGGGCCGCGAGCACAATGACGGCAACGATCAGACCGCGACTTTTCATAGAATATTTTCCTGAAGTTTCTTGCTTTGGGCGGAAGGCATGGCGAGCTTTACCTCCGCCGCCACCACACCGTAACTCCGGCAATCACAATCGCCAAAGGAAACAAGAATTGACTGGTGATTCGAACAAACTTCATCTGCACTTGCGTCATGGTAATGCGGCGGTCTTCGCGCTCCTTTGGCCGGATCGAGATTAAATCTTCATCCGAGGACAGCCAGTTCATCGTATTCAATGCCAGATCGCGGTTCCCTTTGAAATTGAGGAAGGAATTGGCAGCCCACGCCGAGCTTCCGATCGCCACGAATCTCCCTTGTCCATTTTCTTTGCCGGTTTTGTAGGAGCCTGCCGCCGCAATGATCAGCGGACCTTTCTTGTTTTTCGGGTCGTTGGGATCGATTTTGGGTGAATTCAATTTGGATGTCGCCAGGCTGTCCTCCGAGGAGCTGAAAAGTTTCTCCACCGTGGATTTGTCCGTATTCTTGACGTCCATCGAGCGCGTCAGGGGAAATCCCGTGGCCGAGCCTTTCATCTCGTTCACGATAGCGTGCTGTTCGTAGCGTGACACCAGCGCAACCTCGGGGCCCACTCCAACGAGCTGCCCAATGGGATTGAGATCGAGGACGAGATCTTTGTCGAGCGTCACGCCCCAGCTCTGCAGCAGAGCAGTGAGGGCATCATTGTCCGCGATTTCCGACCGTCCGAATTTGAGCGGCGGATCGAGCATAAAAAGCGCGCGTCCGCCTTCCTCCACATATTTCTTGATGGCATCCACTTCGGGTTGCTGGTAGTCGCTGCTGGGCCCCGCCACCACAAGAACCGTGCAATCGCCTGGCACCTCGGCCTTTTGCAGCAGGCTGATGGATTTCGTCTCGTACTGGTCTTTTCCGAGCAAGTCCTTGAGCCGCGAATAGCCATTACGCTCGGAATCCTCGATCTGGTGCTCGCCGCTCCCACTCACAAAACAAACGGTGCGCGTTTTATTCTTGAGGTCGCGGATGAGTGCGCCGGTAAGGTCTTCCTCGCTGGTGCTCTTGGCCTCCTCTTTTTTCGACCCAATCTGCACGACTGTAGTGCCGTAGTTCTTGATTCCAGCTTCGCGGGCCACCTGTGGCTTCTTGTCCGGGTCAACGTATTCCACATGAACCTTGGGCGACAGATTCGCATACTGATCCAGCCGATCTTTGGCTTGCGGAAACCGGGTGCTCTGATCGAAATAAGTAAGCTTGGCGTCCTCTTTGAGGCCCTTGATAATCTTCACGGTCTGGTCGGAGAGACTGAAGCGCTTATTCGAAGTCCCGTCGTAAGTTTTGACATAGCGGTTGGCAAGCACGTTTGTCACCGTCACGATTGCCAGGACTACGAGGATATACACGCCGGCGTAAGCGGCGTATCTGGTTTGTCTGGCCTTCAGCAACTGTAGATTCACCTACGACCTCCAGCGCAGGGACTCCATCGAGCGCGCGGTAAAGAACAGTCCCAGGAATGTCAGCGTCACGTAAAAAACAGTGTCCTTCGTATTGATGACGCCCTTAGCGAACGATTCGAAATGAGTGATCACCGACATGTACGACAGTACCTGCGCCCAAGTGGCAGTCTCATATCCGCTGACCCATTCCAACACCCACAGGAGTAGACATACGCCGAATGTTGCGGCGCCTGCGACAATCTGATTCTTCGTCAGTGTGGAGATAAATGTTCCAATGGCCAGCAGCGCGGCGGCCTGAAGCAGCAATCCGAGGTAGCCGATCGCCAGCGGCTTCCAGTCAGGATTCCCGTACTTGAAAAGAAAGACAAAGTTGAGAGCGGTCAGCAACATGATGCAGCCGTAGAGAACCACCGCCGCCAGCCACTTTCCGAGGATCACCTCGGCATCCCGCACCGGAGAAGTCGCCAGCAATTCGATCGTTCCGGTGCGCTTCTCCTCCGCAAAGAGCCTCATGGTAATCATGGGAATCAGGAACAATCCAATCACGCTCATGTTTGAAAGCAGCGGCCGGATCACCTGCTCGTTCACGTTCATGGGAAACATCTCGCCGCGCATCTGCGATTCGATCCCCATATACACGAAATAGCCCAGCGCGTTCCAGAAAAAGAAACCCATGATCACCGCAAACATGGTGAGCAACAGGTACGCAATCGGCGAAACAAAATAGCTGCGCAACTCCTTGGAGCAAATGATCAAGACGTTTCTCATTTCCCCGCTCCCTTTGCCGTTGTTTCCTCCGCCGGGGCCGCCGCTTGTCCGCCGGTGAGCTGGAGGAACACTTCTTCGAGGCTCACGGCCGTGGCCCGCAGCTCGTTCAAATCCCATCCGGACTCGACGACCGCGCGCGCCAGGTCGCCACGCGCAAAGCGGTTCTTCTGGCTCTCCACCTCAAAAATGTTGCGGTTCTGGCGCTTCTCCTTGAACACAACGCGGCTCACACCGCTGACTTTTTCGAGCCGTTGCTGCACAGCCGCGGAATCGACGTCTCCGTTTCGCGCCGCGACTTCCACCAGCACCGTTTCCGCTCCCCGCGCCCGGCTCTGGAGATTGTTCACGGAGTCGGTCGCCACGAGTTTGCCTTTATCGATGATGATCACCTGCTGGCACGTCTGCTCCACTTCCGGCAGGATGTGCGTGCTCAAAATAATCGTGTGGTCGCCCGCAAGGCCCTTAATCAGGTCGCGCGTCTCGTTGATCTGCTTTGGATCTAGCCCCGCGGTCGGCTCGTCGAGGATCAGCACCTCGGGATTGTGGATAATGGCTTGCGCCAGCCCGACGCGCTGCCGGTAGCCTTTCGAAAGTTTTCCCAGCAGCTTTTTCTTCACGTCGGTGACGGCGCAGCGTTCGCAGACCGCATCCACGCGCTGCCGCAACTCGCTTCCGGAAAGTCCCTTCAGCTTGCCAACGAACGTAAGGTATTCGTCCGTGTACATTTCAGGGTAAAGCGGCGGCGTTTCCGGAAGGTATCCGATGCGCTTCTTGACCTCGAGCGGCTGCTCGAGAACATCGAAGCCCGCGACGCTTGCGGTGCCCGACGTGGGCGGCAGAAAGCACGTCAGTATCCGCATGGTCGTCGTTTTGCCGGCCCCATTCGGCCCGAGAAAGCCCACGATCTGGCCTTTCTCGACCTGGAACGAAATGTGGTCCACGGCAGTGTTGCGCGCGTACCGCTTAGTAAGCTCCTTGACAGTGATCATAAGTTTTTATTCTTGGAGATAAGTTGCCCAGCTCTGGAACTACCCCATCTGGCCGGAATGTTCCTTTAACGGTACAAGAGTGAGTCATTATCCTAAGAACTAGGGAAGCCTCGTGTCAACCGCTCCCCAAGATTTTTTTGGCATCGTCAAAATTCGCTGAGGTCTCGGGAGTTTGTCAATTGCGAGCCGCGTGCGCCACGGTCTTGTCAACCAGGAGGTGGAATGCGCGAATCGACTTTTCAAGATGCTCTTCGGGAGTGTCCTCTTCCTTGCAATGCGAAAGACCCTTCGAAGAGTAGGCGAACAGCATCACCACCGGCATGTGCGGTACCATTTCCGCCGCGTCATGGAGCGGTCCGGAAGGAAGCTGCGGCGCGTCACCTGTCACCTCGCGCACGGACTCTTCGCAAAGCCGGAGCAGCTGCGGGTCAAACGGACGCGGATCGATCCGCCACAGGTGTTTCCATTCGACCGACACGCGGTTTTCTTCCGCAAATCGCCGCGAGGCCGCTTGCGCTTCGCTCAACATCGCGGCAAGCACCTTCCCGTCAAGCGCGCGCTGGTCAATAGAAATCTCCGCAACGCCGGGGATTGCGGTGACAAATCCGGGTTCCACCTTGACGACTCCCACCGTGCACACCACGCCTGCACCCGGCCGTGAATGCCGCCGCGCGATTTCCCGGCACTCGAGTGCGGTGGATGCTGCGGCCAGGAAAGCGTCTCGCCGCAAGGCAATGGGTGTCGCACCGGAATGCGCCACCTGGCCGACAAATCGCACCATGTTCCTCTCGAGGCCAAACGTGCCAAGCACGACTCCCGCGGATTTGTTCATCGATTCGAGCACGCCGCCCTGCTCGATGTGCAGCTCGAGATACGCTTTGGCATTGATGCTCTTGAGCGATTTGTGCGCGCCCAGCATCTTGTCGAGTTCGACGCCGTGCTCGCGAAGCGCGTCTTCTAGCCGGATGCCCTTCGCGTCTTTGAGCTGGCGAACCTCGTCAACCTTCAGGCTGCCTCCCGCGGCCGATGAGCCCAGCAGGCTGCGCCCGAAGCGCGCGCCCTCTTCATCCGCCCAATCGACCAATTTCAATGTGACTGGAGGTTTCGATCTTTGGCCGTATCGCCTTAGGGCCTCGAGCGCCGCCGTCACCCCAAGCGTTCCATCCAGCCATCCCCCGTTCGGCACGGAGTCGAGATGGCCCGCGATGATCACGGTCTTGCTCGATTCGCCCGGCAGCGTGACCCAATTGTTCCCCGCGGCATCTGCCGTGGGAGCGAGCCCTATTTTGGAAAGTTTGCCTTTCAACCACTCGCGCGCCGTTTTCCAGACGGGACCCCACGCCACGCGCTGCGCCCCTTCCGAATTGGAGGTCAATGCGGCGAGTTCGCGGAGGTCTGCAATAACGCGCTGCGCGCTCTCGGCCAGCGAATTCTGCCGGTCGGCATCCATAAAGGCAGATCGTCCTGATTTCGCTACTTCTGTTCTCGCAGTTCCGCCACCCACTTTTCTAAAATGGTTTGCGCATCTTCCTCAATTCCGGTGAAAACGATGCCCATCCCGGTGGTCGGACGGACATTGGCGACTCTGCCGAGAGCGGCAAACGTCTCGCCTTTGTGGACAATCCTGATTCTGACTTTTGTTCCCGCCGGTAAAGGTTTTGCCGCTTCGACCTGGCAACCGAACAGACTCAGGTCACTGATCTGATCGATGGTCTGCGCCTCCGATTGCAGATCGGTCACTTCGACGTTGGTGACGAACGGAAATCGGCGCGCTCGGGGTCGGTTGAGTTGCACGGCTACCTGTTATATCACGGCGAGAATCGCGATGGGTGCAAAGTCACTGCGCGAGGTGCGTAATCTGTGATTGCTCAGCCCTTTCCGCAGCGGCTCTCAGTGCGCGGCGACTTTCGCTTTCGCCGTCGTGGGCACAGTGATGCTTACCGAGTCAGGCTGCGTCCACATGGATTTGCCGTCTGTAAGCTCAAGGCGGTTCATCGTGATCTTGAGCTTCCCACGATCCACTTCTGCCAACAGATAGTGATAGTTGATGCGATTGTCGCGATATAAATCGCTCGGGCCGCGCTCGATGGGATAGGCGTGAGCGCCACCGCCTCCGGTTACGAAGTAAGTGACACCGCCATGCTCGTGACGCTCGTAGTTGTGCACATGGCCCGCAAAGACGACGATCCGCACAGCCGTGCGTTGCTGCCGCGCTTCCAGCATCTTCGCCAGCTCCTGTTCCGGGGAGCGCGATGAGTGGCCACCACCGTACATTTTCGAATCGGAAGAACTAGTGTACGGCGGATGGTGCATGACAATAAAAACGAAATCCACATCCGCGGGAATATGATCGAGCTTCCCGGCCAGCCACTCGCCCTGAGTCCCGGAGACTTCATCGAGAGAGCTGTCAAGTACCAGCATAAGTGAGTTGGCGGCGCGCACGGAGTAGTAGCGGCTCTCGCGCAAATCAGGAAAACGCCGGAAGTAATTTGCTAAGGCGACTTTCAGATCGCCGTGAAGGTCATGATTGCCAAGCGCCGGATAGACCGGGATATTGTGCTGGCGCCAAGCGGAGGTTTCCTCATCCCAGGTTTTCCAGTCGTTCGGATCGTTTCCGTTGTAAGCGATGTCTCCGCCGATGGAGATGAAGGCCGGATGGGCGGCGTCGATGGCCTGCACGAGGGCTTGGCGAACCGGCGGATTGGAAGCTTTCGTGTCGCTCGGATTCGTGAAGCGTGTATCTCCATAGGCCACGAAGCGGAAAGGAACGCTGACTTTGGCCTGGAGATCAACGGGTTGCGATTGCGCACACAGCTGCGGAGCGGCGAAGAGCAAGACTAGAAAAGCGAGCAACTTCAGATAATATTTCATGGTGATTCAGAATCTTACTCCGTGTGGCGCAAAAGAATATGAATGGATTTTCAGACGCCGTGGAAGCGGGGGGAAATCTCACTTCTTGAATGCCGCGCGCTGCCGCTGAAGCTTGAATGCGGTCGTACGCAGCGTTTCCGGGACGTTTTTGTTGGTCGTGAGTTTCTTGAGATCCGCGGCGTTGAGCATGGGGAGCATGTGCAGGGAAACGTCCAGGGGCGTCTTGGGATTGTTCATGAGATTGCGGACGACGCTGTAATTCTTCCGGAAATTGCGGTTGTTGGCGATGAGCCGAAGAATTTCGTCGGTGAGGCCTGTCATGGAGGCGAAGGCTTCGACTTCCTGGTCGGTAAGGCGCGGAGACTGCAGGACGGCGCGCTGGACGACTTTGTTTGCATCGCGGATGAGCGTACGTCGCGCTTCGGATCCCCCCTTAATCGCGAATTGGACACGCTGGGCGACAGTCATCTTGGCCAAGCGCTGGAGCAGGGTTTGGCGCCGGGCGGCGTCGGGCTCCGCTTCCACCGCGGCTTCCGCAAGGGCGGCTTCGTCGATGGATGTTCCCCTGAGCTCGTGAAGTTGAATCTTCTGTTCGGCGGTGAGGGAGCTGGAGTGCTCAAGAGCGGCGGCGAGGGTAGGCGAATCGCTGACGCGATCCAGTTCTTCCATGAGGGTTTGGATTCCGGGGGCGGAGAGATGTCGCACCAGGGGGACGAGAAATTCCGCCTGACAATTCTTGTTCTGGACCATGACATCGCACACACCGGGTTTGTCTGCGAGATTTCTGGAAGCATACGCGAAAAGAGCCGGAACCGCGTTTTCGCGCCTCAGCGCCTCGATGAAAGTTTCGTCGGGCTGAGAGAGGAGCGCCTCTTGAGCCCGCCCGGAGACCATTTCGTCGGTGTCGCCGGCGAGCACAGCGAGTATTTCGACTCGATCGGCGGGTGAGAGATGCGCGCCGCCCGAGCACACCGCAAGTTTTCTTTCTCGCGCAGCACGGCCGTGCCGGAGATCTTCAATGATTTCAGGGCTGAGTGGTTCCACTGGGTGCCTGCCTTAAATCCTTCTGGCTAAGCACCATTGTACCGGAAGCGCCGGGCGCTCCGAGCGGCGGCATGGCCTGGCCGTTCAATTCCAGCAATACTGCGGAGGAATCTCCGGCAGTGACCTCAAATCGCTGCGTGGCGGAGAAGTGGCGGGTATCGCCAGCGGGAAGCTCGGTGTCGAGAAGCAGTTTGCCATCGCCAACGATGCGCACGTGCGTCGCCGCGGAGGTGGAGACGGAAAGTTCCAAAGAAGAACTTGCCGGGCTTGAAGAAGTTGCGGGGGGATCGGCGGCTTCATCACGCGCGGCGCTGGAAGTCGGCTGCGACTTGAGAATCGAAGTCGAGGATTGTATGGCGGCGCGGTGGGCGGCGTAGCGGCGCCAGCCATACCGCCCCGCGTACACGAGACCCATGAGGATGCCCAGAAAAACAAGGATGCCGAGAATAGGAATCCACTTAGGTGGCCGGGGAATGGGATTTTCGTACGGGGCCGGAGCTTCGATTTTCTGCTCACCATGCACGAGATCGTATTCGGCGAGCAGGCTTTCCTCGTCGAGGCCCAGGTAGCGGGCGATGGCGCGGACGAAACCCCGATTGAAAATGCCTCCGGGAAGTTTTCCCCAATCTTCGTTTTCCAGGGCTTCGAGGAAACGTCCGCTGATGCGCGTGGCGTTGGTTATTTCGGTGGGCGACACTTCGCGCATTTCGCGCTCGCGCTTCAGACGTTCCCCAAAAATTCCCCTGGCCATGCTGTGAAACCTGTACCTGACGATGTTCGTGCGGCCGCAATGAGTCTGGGTGCCTGCGGTGCCACAGCAGTCAACACGGCTGCAGCTACAAAAAAGCCGGCGACAGGCGGCGAGAAATCCCCTCGGAGGCACTATAGGCGCGGAGATTGCGCGGTGTCAAACCACCCGGCGGAAGGGTCTCATTTCCCTCGCATCGCAGCGGAGCGTCGAGGATGGCAAGATGGCAACGCCTGTACTTCGAGCATGTTGCGCTGGATTTTGACAGGCGCCTATACTGGCGGAGACTCGCGGACGTGTCTCCATACAGGTGCGCCGCATCCGGCGCCGGAGACCACAGGGCGAAAATCTACAGAATCGGGTTCAATCGAGCGTGGAAGAAGTAAAGCAGTTTCCAGCCGTCGAACGCCGCCGCAACGCCGCGCTTCCCTCCGAGCAGCGCGAAGCCGGCGAGGTTGCCGTCTTCCAGGAGTTGGGGAAGGCGCTGACGTCCTCCTTGCAGCTCGATCAGGTTCTCCGGACGATCATGGAGAAAATCGACGAATTCTTGAGGCCCGATAACTGGTCTCTCTTGCTCTTGGATGAAGCCAAGCAGGAGCTGTACTTCGAGCTGGCAGTCGGAAAGGCGTCGCAGGCCCTGAAGGACGTGCGCATCAAGGTTGGACAGGGAATCGCCGGCTGGGTGGCACAGCACGGCGAAGCGGTGGTGGTCGCGGATACTTCCAAAGACACGCGCTTCTTCGGCAAGGTGGACGAGAAGACGAAGATGGAGACACAGTCGATCGTGGCCGTGCCGGTGAAGTTTCGCGACACCTGCCTCGGTGTGATCGAACTCATCAACTGTCTCGGGCCCGACGGATTTGATCAGCGCGACCTGAAGCTCCTGGAAGCACTCTCCGACTTTGCCGCGATTGCATTGGAGAATGCGCGGCACGTAAAGCGTATTCACGAACTCACGATCACCGACGATTGCACCACGCTGTACAACGCGCGCCACATGGGATTCATCCTGGAAACAGAAATCTACAGGTCACAACGCTACAACTATGAATTTTCGATCGTATTTATCGACCTGGACCACTTCAAGATGGTCAATGACACCCACGGACATCTGATGGGTTCGCGTTTGCTCTCGGAGATTGGGAGTGCAATGAAGGAGCATTGCCGGCTGATCGACTTCGCATTCCGCTATGGTGGAGACGAGTTCGTCATCCTGCTTCCGCAGACGTCTAAAGAGAATGCGCTGAATGTCGCGCGGCGGCTGCATCAATTAATCCGCGAGTCGCTCTGGCTCAAAGCGGAGGGTTTGAATGTGCACGTGACGCCAAGCGTCGGTGTCGCTTCCTACCCGGTAGATTCCAAAACCAAAGAAGGGCTACTGCACCTGGCAGACGAAGCCATGTACCTGGTGAAGAACACGAACAGGGACAGCGTAGCCGCCGCGAACATGGGGATACTGCCCCCGTTGCCGGCGGCGAGCGCCGAATCTGCGGGCTAGAAAGCTCCTCTCCTTCCCTCTCTTTCGCAATCCTATTCACTATTCCTGCGAAGTTCCGCCCCGGAACTTGCGTCCCCCCCAGGGAAATGCGTGCGTTCTATACATGACGCGGAAATTTTGTTTAACTGAATTCATGAAGCGAAGTGAAGCGGCCCGCTATGCGCGCTGGTCGGCGGCAGTGGCATTGCTGCTCGCGGGCATGACGACCGCCGTCTACCTGGAGCGCGGGTGGAAGCGGCGCATCGAAACAACGAAAGCGCCGCCGGCGGCGCCGCACGACGTGACTAGACTTTCCAGCGGGTTGACATTTTCCAAAGTAGAGCAGAATCGCACCATCTTCACGGTTCAGGCCGCGAAATCAACAGAATTCAAAGACAAGGACGACAGCTTGCTCGAAGACGTGAAAATCACCATCTTCGGAAAGACAGGGGATCGTCACGACACCATCCACACTCAGAGCTGCCAGTACGGAAAGGAGAAAGGCGACATCGTTTGCAGCGGTGAGGTGCAGATTGATCTTCAGAGCGCGGCGGATTCGGAACGCGCGGCCGCGAATCCCCAAGAGGCGGCGAAGGTTGTTCATGTGCAGACTCGCGGCGTCACCTTCGACCGAGCAAGCGGGATTGCGAAGTCGAGCCAACGAGTTCTCTTCCACTTTCCCAGCGGCAGCGGAGAAGCTGGCGGCGTGGAATACAATTCGGAAGCAGGAACAGCGAGGCTGCTGCGGGAAGTGCGGATGACGCTTGCGCGGCCCGCCCTGCAGAGCGCCAAGAGAGCCGTCAGTAGCGATGCGACGGCAGAGGAAGTCCATGTAAAAGGAGCCCGGTTGGACTTCGGGCGGGGCACGCGCGCGATGCACTTGATTGGCCCAGCAGAGGCGGACACGCGGGGCCAGCGATTGACAGCGGGAGAATTCACCCTGGCATTGGACCCGGCTTTTCACGCCGAAAGGCTGATGGCGACGCCAGGACCAAACGCGGAGAGGCCCGAACTGACCTTTCAAGGCGGCCGGGGCGTTCTGGGAATGAGTGCAGACACCTTGACGGCTGAGTTTACGCCACAGGGATGGGTAAAGAAATCGGATGCCACCGGGAATGTCCGCGGATCTCGCAAAGTGGACCTAGAAGAAGACAATTTCGCCGCGGACGCGGCGACCCTGGATGTTTGGCCAAAGGTAGGCCAGCCGAAAGAATTGAATCTAAGCGGCAGCGTCTCCTTGCAGACGCAAATCAGCAAGACCCGCGAATCTCGAGTGCTGGACACCAACGCGCTACGCTTGGTTTTTGGCGCCGAGAAAGAAGGCAGGCGGAGCGAGCTGCAGCACGCCGAGACACTGGCTCCGGGGAGTATTGAATGGACAGATCCTGAGGCACCGGGAACGGCAGCCGCGCGCACGAAAGTGCAAGCCGACAAACTGGCAACTGAGTTCAGCCCAGAGGGTAAGCCGAAAGAACTCCTGGCAACGGGCAACGTGCAGACGGAGCGGACAGTGGCAGGACGTCCGGTGCAAACGGCGACTGCACGGAGCGGAACAGCACAATTGCTCGCGGGCGGGGGATGGTCACAAATGGATTTGCTGGGAGACGTAAGGCTCAAGGATGGAGACCGTAGCGGACGAGCTGAGCATGTCGTGTTTCAGCGCGCCGCGCAAACCGCCACACTATTGGGCCAGCCGGTCGTTCGGGATGCCACGACCGAGACTCATGCGATGCGCATTACTTTCTTGCAGCCCACGGGGGATATCCGGGCCGAAGGAGGGGTATATTCCTCGGATTTTTCCGCCAAGGGGAGCGCTGTCCAGCTTGCGCCTGCGCCGCTCAATATTTCAGCTGATGGATTGCAGGCAAATTCGAAAACGGGACGCGCGCTGTATTCGGGACACGCCCGCTTGTGGCAAGGCGATGCGGTTATGGAAGCGGACTCGATTGAGCTGCAGCGCGAATCGAGAACGCTGAATGCCGACGGAAACGTGCGCGCAGTGTTTCCGCAGGAAGAAAGCAAACCGGGCTCGCAGACGATCGCAACACGACGGGGGGCGAGGAAACCGCAATTGTGGCACGCCTCGGCGGATGCCTTGACGTATTGGGAAATGGAAAATCGAGCGCACCTGGAGCGTAAGGTCGTGGTTCAGTCGACGGAGCAAAGGATACGAGCGGCGGCGCTCGATATTTATTTCACGCGCTCTGCAGCGGGCACGAATGGCTCGTCCGGCACATTGGGAGCTCAGCAAATCAGCCGCATCGTGGGAACCGGCGGCGTGATCGTTGAACAAGAGGGACGCCGCGCGACGTCAGATCGCGGAGAGTACACCGCCACGGACGGAAAATTTGTCATGAGCGGAGGTAATCCCACGCTGTACGACGGTTCCTCCGGGACTACCGCAGGCCGTCAATTGACCTTCTTTTTAGCGGATGATACGATCATCGTGGACTCTGAAAATGGTTCACGGACGTTGACGAAGCACCGAGTCGAGAAATGACGAGGTATGCTGAATCTTCATGGCGTCGCGTTAAGCAAGTCCTATCGCGGTCGCAAGGTCGTTGACGACGTTGAGCTGGAGATCGGCCAGGGTGAAGTCGTTGGGCTGCTTGGCCCCAACGGTGCAGGAAAGACGACGACGTTTTATATCCTGGTGGGTCTCGCCCGGCCTGATTCTGGCCGCGTTTTGCTGAACGGCGAGGAAATCACCGACCTCCCGATGTACCTCCGGGCCCGAAGCGGGATCAGCTACCTTCCTCAGGAACCTTCGGTCTTCCGTCAATTGACCAGCGAAGAGAACTTGCTCGCGGTTTTGCAGACGCTGCCGTTGACAACGGAGCAACAGCGGGACCGTCTGGAGGAATTGCTCGTGCAAATGGGCCTCGAGACCGTACGGCAGAGCAAAGCCTACACTTTGTCCGGCGGTGAGCGCAGGCGGCTGGAGATCGCCAGGTCGCTGACGCTGCAGCCGTCGTTCATCTTGCTGGACGAGCCGTTTTCCGGCATTGATCCGCTGACCGTAAAGGATTTGCAGGAAATTATCCGCGAACTGAGCCGCTCCGGCATCGGTGTGTTGATCACCGATCATAACGTGCGCGAAACTCTGAAGGTTACCGACCGCGCCTACATCGTGAATCATGGGAAAATATTCCGTGCGGGCCGGCCGCTGGAATTGAGCAACGATCCGGAAGTTCGGCGAGTCTATCTGGGCGATCATTTTCGATTAAATTAGGATTCAGCGAAAGGACACGAGAGCAAGACCATGGCCTGGCAGGGACTCAAACTCAACCTGAAGGTGTCGCAGAAGCAGATTCTGACGCCTGGCCTGGTGCAGATGGTGAGCGTGCTCGCGCTGAATCGCCTCGAGCTGCGCGAAATGATCAACCAGGAAATGATCGCGAACCCGGTCCTCGAAGAGCTGAGCGAAGAACCCACCCAGACGGATAATTACAGCGACGAAACTTTTCTGAAGGCGGAGACGGAAAAAGTCCCGGAAAAGCCGGAAGCCAATCCCTTCGATGAATTTGATGTCGGGACCTTTTTTAACCAGTATCTCGACAGCGGGGGTGACGGCGGACGATCGCAGGAGCGCGAAATATCCGAACGGCCGTCGTTCGAGAAATTCCTTTCCTCGCCCACCGGGCTGACCGATCATCTCTTGTGGCAATTGAGCCTCACCATCTGCTCCGAAACCGTGAAAGAGATAGCCGAGAGCATCATCGGCAATCTGGACGAAAACGGGTACCTGACAGCTTCGATGGAAGAGTTGGCGCAAGAGGCGAAGTATTCCCAGGATGATTTGGAAGATGCCCTCGCGGTCGTGCAGGATTTCGATCCGATCGGCGTGGGCACGCGCGATTTGCGCGAGTGCTTGCTGCTGCAACTGAAGGCCTTTGACCCGCATAATACTCTAGCGCACCAAATCGTGGATGAGCACCTGAAACAGGTGCAGTCCAACCAATTGAAAGAGGTCGCGCGCGCGCTGAACCGCCCTCTGGAAGTCGTGAAGCGGGCGCTGGAGGTCATCAAGAAACTCGACCCGCGTCCTGGGCTGCGCTACAACAAGACTGAACCGCGGCTTGTCGAACCTGACGTGTATTTCCGGAAAGTGGACGATCAGTGGGTGGCATTCCTCAATGAGGATGACATGCCTCAACTGCGTCTGAGCCCGACCTATCGCCGGCTGTTGGTGCGGGATGCCGCGGACCGCGACGTGCGAAATTACGTGAAAGAGCGTTTCACCGCCGCGATTCAGCTGATGAAAAACATCGAGCAGAGAAAACACACCATCCTGCGTGTGTGCCAGTCGATCATCGCGCGGCAGGGAGATTTTCTGAACCACGGGCAGGACGCGCTGAAACCCATGATGATTAAAGAAGTGGCGGAAGAGGTTGGCGTCCACCCGTCGACGGTCAGTCGAGCGGTGGCCAGCAAGTACGCGCATACGCCGCAGGGCGTTCTGGAGCTGCGGTCGTTTTTCAGTGAATCGGTGAACGGCCCCGAAGGCAGCGGCATGTCGCTGCTCACGTTGAAGCGGCTCGTAAAAAAGATGATTGAAGAAGAAGACGGCGCCAGGCCGCTGACCGACGAGCAGATTGCGAAAAAATTGGATGACGCCGGCATCCACGTCACCCGGCGGACGGTAGCGAAATACCGCGAAGACATGCGCATCCCCAGCACACACCAGCGCCGGGTAAAGAGTTAGATCCGGCGCCAACCCGTGAAACAACGAGCCAGTAGAGAAGGACGCCAACTCGTTATCCTGACCGGACTCTCCGGTTCCGGGAAAAGCACCGTCCTCAAAGCGTTTGAAGACATGGGTTTCTACTGCGTTGATAACCTTCCCGTTGAGCTAATGCCCATCTTTGCGGAGCTGCATGCGGCGGGTGAAGGCGATTTTGCGCGCGCGGCGCTGCTCGTCGATGCTCGGGAAGGAGCGCAGCTCGAAAAACTGCCGGCGCTTTTGCGTCATCTCCGAAAAGATCATCCCATCACGCTTGTATATATCGATGCGAACGAAGACGCGTTGCTCCGGCGATATAGTGAAACGCGCCGGCCGCATCCGCTGGGCAAGGATTTTTCCGTGCGCGAAAATCTGCGCCACGAACGCGCGCTCATGGAACCTATCCGTAAGCTGGCCAACGTGGTGATTGATACTTCTCAATTCAATGTGCACGAGCTGCGCCAGTTTGTAACGACGAGATTCAAGAATCCGGACGAGCGGGCGATGCTCGTCTCGGTAGTGAGTTTTGGTTACCGCTTCGGTGTGCCCACCGACGCCGATCTGGTTTTCGACGTGAGATTTCTGCCGAATCCGCACTTTGTGCCGCGCCTTCGCCGGTTCACGGGAAAAGATCCGAAAGTGCGGCGCTATATCCAGTCGTTTCCGCAGACTGCGGAATTTCTTCGGCGCATGGAAGGCTTGCTGACTTACCTGATTCCGCACTACATCCGCGAAGGCAAGAGCTACTTGACGATTGCATTCGGCTGCACGGGAGGAAAGCATCGCTCGGTGATGCTGGCGGAGTCCATGAAAAAAGCGCTGGAGAAACACGGCCTCTCGGCAAAGGTTGTTCACCGCGATATCGAGAAGTGAGCCAGGTGCGGCGCTGGCATTCCCGTGTCGAACGGGCCTCGAAAACTTGACACGCCGCGAAGCGGCGAATAGCGTACCTAGTGTAAAAACAAAGGGAGTCTGAGGCGTGGCGGAATTGCTATCACCACAATTGAAGCGCTTGCTGAGCTATGTGCGGCCCTACACTTTCCGGCTGTCTGTGGGCGTGGCCTTTGTGGCGTTTGTAGCGCTGGCTGAAGGCGGCGTCGCGCTTATGATCAAGCTGGCCGTGGACTTCGTCCTGAATCCTGGCGCCACGAGTTCCAGATTGCCTCTCGGCGCCATTCCCTGGAGCGGAAAGGTTGTTTATCTCAACGATTATTTCCCTGTGCGCTTCCACAACGTCTGGACCGTCTTCGCCATTTCTCTCGTCGTTCTCTTTTTTACAAAAGCTCTTGCCGAATACATCGGTACCACCCAAATTCAATATTCCGGCCTCGCTGCCGTCACCGACCTGCGGAACCAGGTCTATGCCCGCATCCTTCGCCAGCCCATCGGTTTCTTTCAGCACAATCCTACAGGGCGTCTCATTTCCACCGCCATCAGCGACGTCGAGAGGGTCAGATTTGCTCTCAGCGAATGGCTCGCCGACTTGTTTCAAAAAAGTTTCACGCTTGTCGTATTTGTCGCCGTCTTGCTCGGCATCAATTGGAAGATGGCCCTGGGTTGCGCTTTTCTGCTGCCTCTGGTCGTTTGGCCGGTGAATAAATTCGGCCGCAAAATCCGGCGTTCCGCGGAAAACAGCCAGACTCGTCTCGGTGATTTGAGCCAGATCCTCCAAGAGACCGTGAGCGGAAACCGCGTGGTAAAGGCTTTTGGCATGGAGGATTTTGAGATTCACAGGTTTCGCGAGGCAGCGCACAGGCTCCTCCGCGAAAACATGCGCTGGGTCCGCGCTGGTGTCAGCACCGGGCCGCTGATGGACCTCGTCGGTGCGCTCGCTATTCCTTTGCTGCTCCTCTTTGCCCGCGACCAAATACGCCTTAACCTGATGACCGAAGGCCAGTTCTTTGCCTTCCTCTACGCTATGTTCAACGCTTACATGCCGCTGAAGCGCATGGGTTACGTCTATCAGCAATTTCAAGCCGCGCAGGGAGCGAGCGCGCAAGCGTTCGCCTTTCTTGATCTTGAGGAAGAACGAGCCGAGCAGCCGGGCGCGAAGTTGCTGCCTTCGTTTTCCCGCGAAATCGTGTTTGACAACGTGTGCTTTTCCTATGGGAGCGATTCCGTGGAGGTGTTGCAAAATATCCGCCTAACCGCGCGCCGGGGTGAAGTGATTGCTCTCGTTGGATCGAGCGGAGCAGGGAAAACGACGCTCGTCAATCTGATTCCGCGTTTTTACGAGCTGTCCTCCGGCGAGATACGAATCGATGGTATCGACATCGGAAGTGTGACCATCAAGTCGCTGCGAGAGCAAATCGCCATGGTGACACAGGAAAATATCCTGTTTCACGATACAGTGTGGAACAACATTTGCTACGGCATGAAGGATGTCCCCGAAGCGCGCGTGATGGCTGCGGCACGAGCCGCGCTGGCGCACGATTTCATTTCGGAGATGCCGCAGGGATATCACACCCTGCTGGGAGAGCGGGGACAACGGTTGAGCGGCGGACAGCGACAGAGAATCGCCATCGCCCGCGCAATTTTGAAGGATTCACCAATTTTGATTCTGGACGAAGCGACTTCGGAGCTGGATTCGGAGTCCGAAATGTACGTGCAGCGGGCTCTGAGCAATTTGATTGTGGGACGCACGACGTTTGTAATCGCCCACCGCCTGGGAACGATTCGCCGCGCGGACAAGATACTGGTGCTTGAAGACGGGCAGATTCGCGAGAGCGGAAAGCACGCGGAGCTTCTCGCGAAGGGCGGAACCTATGCGCGGCTGCACGATCTGCAATTTGCTGACGATGAAATATTGGCGCAAACTGCGTCTCCGAATCTCGCTTCGCAAGCCGACGCTACATGATTATGACGAATTCTGAAACGACAAAGGAATCTTCTGGCGGCCAAGCCCAATCGAAGAAGGCCGAGTGCCTCTCGATGACAGGATTCGCGCAGGCACGCAGCGAGAGGAACGGCTGGGCGCTGCGCGTGAGCGTGAAGAGTGTCAACCACCGCTTTCTCGATCTAAAGCTGCGCATGCCGGAAGGATTTGATTTGTACGACTTGCGGCTGCGCCAGTTGGTCAGAGAGAGGATTCATCGCGGGCACGTGGAGGTGAACCTGAGCGTGGAACCCGCATCGGCCGCACCTGTCCAGGTAAACCGCGAACTGGTTCAAGCCTATCTGCGAGCGGCGGAAGAATTGAGAAAAGAGACGCGAGCTGCGGCAGACGTAGACGTGGTGGCGTTGCTGCGGCTGCCGGGCGTTATTGGCGGGCTGGTGGCGGCGATGCCGCAGACCGAGGAGGAACAGGAGAAGCTCGGTCAAGCCCTGGACAACTGCTTGCGCGAAGCACTCGCAAAGCTGGATGATATGCGTCGCGCGGAGGGACGGCATCTGGCCGAAGAGCTGCGCGAACGCGCTGCGCGCGTCAGCGCGCAAACGGAAAAAGTGAGTGCCCTGGCCGCGACCCTGCGTCCGGTGTTCGCGCGAAGACTGGATGCGCGGTTGAAGGAATTGCTCGGCGGCACCTCGATCGAGCCTGCGCGGCTCGCGCAGGAAGCCGCGCTGCTTGCCGAACGCAGCGACATCAGTGAAGAATTAGGCCGGTTAACGAGTCACCTGCAGCAGTTTGCGAAATTGCTGGATGGTGCCGGGGAGTCGGGGAAGAAGCTGGACTTTCTCCTGCAGGAGATGCATCGCGAAGCCAACACGCTGCTGTCGAAAACGCCCGGAGTGGAAAGCGAAGCCCTCGCGATCATGGGATTGGCGCTGGAAATCAAGGCGGAAATTGAAAAACTGCGGGAGCAGGTGCAGAACATCGAATGAACACAGGGCAGGAGAGTGCGCCGCTGGTGCTGATTGTGTCGGGCCCTTCAGGATCGGGGAAATCGACGCTGGTGCAGCGAATCTTGGAGCTGCCGGGAACCATGCCTTCGGTTTCTTGCACCACCCGGCCTCGGCGTGCGGCCGAGGCCAGCGGGAAATGCTATGATTTCGTCACTGAGCGGGAATTCGAAGCCATGGTCGAGCGCGGCGAATTCCTCGAGTATGCGCGCGTGTTCGGGAAGCATTCTTACGGAACGCCGAAGAAGTGGCTTGAAGAATCGCGGAAGAAGGGGCTTGATCTGGTCCTGGAGATCGACGTGCAGGGTGCGGCACAGGTAAAAGAGAAACTACCCGAGTCGGTGGCCATATTTATTCTGCCGCCTTCACGCGAGGAGTTGGAGCGCCGCTTGCGCAGCCGCGGGCAGGATTCGGGAGAAGAGATTGCCCGGCGTCTGGCGCAGGCACGCGACGAAATTAAGGCGTTCGGCAAGTACTACGATTATTGCGTCGTGAATGATGATATGGAGCGCGCCGGGCGCGAAGCGCAGTCGATTGTGACGGCGCTACGGTGTTCAAGTGCGCGGCGCCGTGAACGGGTGAATGAACTTCTGGCATCGTTCGGAGGAAAAGACTGAGATGACTGTGCAGACAAAAGCTCCAGAGAGCCAGTTTGCTTACGTGGTGCTGGCGGCCAGGCGCGCACGGCAGATCATGGCGGGTGCGCCGCCCTTGATGGAAAACCCGAAAACGCAGAAACCCACGCGCATCGCGTGTGAAGAGTTGGAGCACAGCCTGATCGAATACGACTTCACAGAGCCGCCCTCGATCGATGAAGACAAGGACGGGAACAAGCGGCGCAAGTAGCGCGCCATTGAGGCAGCGATGCGAATTACCCTCGGTGTGACCGGTGGAGTGGCGGCTTACAAAGCCGCCGAACTGGTGCGCCGTTTGCAGCAGGAAGGATTCAGCGTGCAGGTGGTGATGACGCCCGGGGCTCGGGAGTTCGTGACGCCGCTGACGTTTGCAGCGCTGAGCGGGCAAAAAGTAATCACCGACCTTTTCGCCGAAGCTTCGGGCGGGGAAGCCAATCTGGACAGCGCGATTGAACACATCGCCGTGGCGCAACGCACCGACCTGCTGGTGGTAGCGCCGGCGACGGCGGACATCCTGGCGAAATTTGCGCGCGGGATCGCCGACGATTTTCTCACCACGCTCTACCTGGCAACGACGGCTCCCGTGGTGCTGGCTCCGGCCATGAATGTGAACATGTGGAACCACGCAGCGACGCAGCAAAACGTGGAAACCTTGCGGGCGCGCGGCGCGAAGGTTGTCAGCCCCGACGAGGGTTATCTCGCTTGCGGGATGACCGGCCCGGGGCGGCTGGCTGGGCAGGAAGAAATTATTGCGGCTGTGCGCGAGGCCTTGCACGCGCAGCGGGACCTTGAGGGAGAGACCGTTCTTGTGACGGCCGGGCCCACCTGCGAAGACCTGGATCCGGTGCGTTACCTCACGAACCGGTCGTCCGGGAAGATGGGCTACGCCGTGGCGGAAGCGGCGGCGCGGCGCGGCGCCAAAGTCTTGCTCGTGAGCGGGCCGACTTCGCTCGAGGCGCCCGCGGGAGTGGAACGCGTCAGCGTGCGGACAGCAGAAGAGATGCACCGCGCGGTCACCGGACGGTTTGCCGAATGCTCGATCGCCATTCTCGCGGCAGCGGTGGCGGATTACCGTCCTATGGAAAAGCAGCCTCAGAAAATAAAGCGCAGCAAAGCGTCGCTTACGGTGCAACTCGAGCCGACCAGGGACATTCTCGCGGATGTGGCGAAAGTAAAAGGCGAACGCCTGGTCGTCGGATTCGCCGCCGAGACGGACCACGTGGCGGAGAACGCGCGAAAAAAATTGACGGCGAAGAACTCCGACCTGATTGTAGCGAATGACGTGACAACGGAAGGCGCGGGTTTTGATCTCGATACGAACGTGGTTACGCTCTTCGCACGGGATGGCCGCGATCTGCCGCTGCCGCGCATGATGAAAACCGAAGCGGCGCAACGGATTTTGGACGAAGTGGTGCGCTTGCGAAGCGTGCTGCGCGCCAAGCCCATGGCGCACGGGTCAGGCGATTAATCTCGTTATGGCCGAACTCATTCCGGAAGACCTCCAGCAGAAACTCACCGAAAGATTGCGCTTTTACGAAGACATCGGCATCCGGCTTTTTTATCGTGACCGGGGCGCCGGAGCGCACGCGCAGACTTCTGCTGCAACAGCTTCTCGCGCGGAGATGCAAAAAGAGAAAACGACTTTGGCAAAAACTGTTCCCAAGTACGAAGCGCGCAAACTTGCACCGGTCGCGCCGCGAAAAATGGATGTGCTCCCCGTGCCGTCGGGGCCGTCGCTCTTTGAGGCAGTGAACAAAATCGCGGACGATTCGCTATTGAAGATTCGCACCGATCTAGGCGATTGTACACGGTGCAAGTTGCACAAGGGGCGGAACAAAATCGTGTTCGGCGATGGAAACCCTAAAGCAGAGCTCTTGTTCGTCGGCGAAGGCCCCGGCGCGGATGAAGACGCGCAAGGTTTGCCGTTCGTGGGACGTGCCGGAAAACTTCTCACACAAATGATCGAAGCCATGGGATTGCAGCGCAAAGACGTTTACATCTGCAACGTGGTGAAATGCCGGCCTCCGGAGAACAGGGCGCCAGAAAAAGACGAAGTGGCGACGTGCTCGCCATTTTTGCTGCGGCAAATCGATACGATCGCGCCGAAGGTAATCGTCTGCCTGGGTAGCGTGGCGGCGCAGACGCTGCTGGAGACAAATCGCGGAATTTCGCACTTCCGCGGCCAGTGGCTGGAGTTTCGCGGAAGGAAGCTGCTGGCGACGTATCACCCCGCATATCTGCTGCGCAATCCGAGCGCGAAGGGCGAAGTCTGGAAGGACCTGCAAAAGGTGATGTCCGCGCTCGGCCTCGAAGTGAAAAAGGGCAAGTCCTCCTAATCCATCATGGGAATTTTGCTGGGGCTGGTGACGGCGCTTACTTGGGGCGGCGCGGATTTTCTCGCGCGTTTTGCGACCCACCGCGTCGGCACGCTCCGAACCATGTTTTACATGCAGGCGACGGGACTCGTCCTGCTGACGATTTGCCTCCCGTGGCTGGGAGGGTGGGGCCATCTGGCGGATGGCTCGGGCTGGCAACCGTGGGCGTGGGGTTTGCTGGCGGGATGCATCAATTCGTTTTCAACTCTTGCGCTCTACCGCTCGTTTGAGATCGGGAAAATGGCGGTGGTCGCGCCTCTCTCAGCGAGTTATCCCGTCTTGACCGTTCTGTTGTCCATCCTGACAGGCGAGAGATTGACGCCGCTGCGTGGTGCGGGAATCGTCTTTACCTTGCTCGGTATGCTGGTCGTCGCACACGGCGAGCACCAAGCGGACGAGAATGCCGTGGAGCCCGCGAGGCGCGCTGGAGAGGGAGTCGGATGGGCGATCTGCTCCGCGCTTGGGTTTGGTTTACTGTTTTGGCTTTTCGGAATTCGCGTAATCCCGAGAGTAGGGGCAACGCAAACGGTGTGGATGATTCGTTTGACGTCCACGATCTTAGGGGGCGGCGTAATCCTGCTGGCAAAGCAGCCGATGCGGCTGCCGCGAGGTAAAGTGCGGCCGCTCGCGCTGGGCACGGCGATATTGGATACGAGCGCGTTTGTGATGTGCACTCTTGGAATGCAGATGGAGCAAGTCGCGATCATCAGTGTGCTCAGTTCGTTGTATGGAGCGGTGACGGTAGCGCTCGCAGCCATTTTTCTGAGAGAGCACGTTTCGCGCCAGCAGTGGGCGGGGATTGTATCGATATTCGTGGGAATATACCTGATCAGCAGATGACAAAGCATTAGGCGGCTGAGTCATCGGATGTGGATTGCGTTGAGATCCTTCGCGCATCCTTGTCGGATGCACTCAGGATGACACATTTGCCTCACAGGTAGGTCTTGTCAGCTAATCATCCTCCGTGGTTTTCTGTGGCATTTCTGCGTGCTGATACACTACTCACCGAGATGAGCGCTGCTTTTTGCAATGTGGCGTTGCCGGTGCCTCTGCGGACGACGTTTACGTACGCGGTGCCGGAGGTGCTGCGCGAGACGTTGCGGCCAGGAAGCCGCGTCCTGGTTCCGTTTCGCAAAAAATCCCTGGTAGGTGTCGTGGTGGGTTTCGCGGAGGGCGCGCCGCAAGGCGCCAGAGTGCGCGAGATCACCATGGCACTTGATTTCGCACCGGCGCTGACACCAAAGCTGATCGAACTCGCGCAATGGATTGCCGGGTATTACCTGGCACCGATCGGCGAAGTGTTTCGGGCGATGCTGCCGCCAGTAACGGAACTGAAAACGCAGCGGCAGATTGTCCTGACCAAAGCGGGGCACGAAGCCGCGGAAAATTTGAGCGCAGGCCCAATTTCGCATGGCCTCACCGCGGAAGAAGCAAGCCTTCTCACAAAATTGAAGAAGAGGAACGGCCCGCTTCCGCTGAACTCCACAACAAAGTTGGGCGTGGAGGATGCTGCGCTGCAACGGTTGCAACGCCGCGGGTTGATCGAGATTCGAGAGAGTTTGCAGGGACGAAAGCGGCGGACGCAACGCGTGATCGCATGGAAAGGCCGCGCGGACGCAGAGGAAAAGCGATTCGGTGAGAAAGAAGAAAAGGTCAGAGCGCTTCTGGAAACGGAGCGCGGACCGCTCCCGATGCCGCAGTTGATGAAGCTGGCGCACGTTTCGCGGGCGGTGATCGAGCGCATGCTGCGCGACGAAATCCTCGAGAGCTGGGAAGAGCCGATCGATCCCGCGGAGGATCCTTTCGACACTGGATACGAGCCGCCGGCGCATGAATTGAATGCCGACCAGGAGAGCGTGCTGAAAGCGATTCGCGCGCGATTTGAGCTGGGCGAGTTTGGCGTGCTGCTTCTGCACGGCGTAACGGGCAGCGGGAAAACCGAAGTGTATTTGCGCGCGGTGCAGGAGACGCTGGCGCGGGGGAAGACGGCGCTCATTCTTGTGCCGGAGATTGCGCTGACGCTGTGGGTCGGGCGGCAATGCCGCGGCTGGTTTGGCGCGAAATTTGAAGGGGTAGCGGTGCTGCACTCGGCGCTGAGCGATGTGGAGCGCGCGCGGGAATGGTGGCGCGTTCGCAAGGGCGAGGCACGCGTGGTGGTGGGGACGCGATCCGCGGTGTTTGCGCCGTTCGAGAATCTCGGTTTGATCATCGTGGATGAAGAGCAGGAGAACAGTTACAAGCAGGAAGAAACTCCCCGATATCACGGGCGCGACGTGGCCATCGTGCGCGCGAAGATGGAAGGCGCGGTCGCGCTGCTGGGATCGGCGACGCCGTCGCTCGAGACGTACCATCACGCGCGCAACGGAAAATATGAGCTGCTCACGCTGGCGTCGCGCGTCGCGGAGCGCTCGCTGGCGAACGTGGAGATCGTCGATATGCGCGAAGATTTTCAGCAAACACAAAAGGCGAGCCCGATCAGCGCGGCGCTGCATACTGGGATACAAGAGTGCCTGAGCGCCGGAACGCAAGCGCTGGTGCTGATCAACCGCCGCGGGTATTCGTGGTCGGTGCTGTGCCGGAGCTGCGGCGCTTCGGTGCAGTGCGCGAATTGCAGCATCTCGATGACCCATCACAAGAGCCGCAACCGGCTGGAGTGCCACTACTGCGGGTCCGTGCGGCAGGTGCCGAAGCAATGTCCGAAATGCCAGTCGCAGTATGTCTATTTTTTTGGTGAAGGATCGGAACACCTCGAAGAGAGACTCCGCAAAGAATTTCCCGGCGCGCGGATCGCGCGGCTGGACCGCGACACGGCGCGAACGAAGCGGCAGTATCAGGAAACGCTGGGAGCGTTTGCGAGCGGAGCGCTCGACATCCTGGTCGGGACGCAGATGCTGGCGAAAGGTCACGATTTTCAGCGCGTAACGCTGGTCGGAGTGGTCAGCGCGGACTCTTTGCTGAGCTTGCCCGACTTTCGCGCGGCAGAGAGAACGTTTCAGTTGTTGACCCAGGTCGCGGGGCGCGCGGGGCGAGGCGATCTGCCCGGGCGCGTGCTGATCCAAACGTATTATCCGGAGCACTACGCGATCCAGGACGCGGTGCGGCAGGATTACACCGCATTCTTCGAGCGCGAACTGCATTTCCGGCGGATGATGGCGTATCCGCCGTTTACGTCGCTGGCGAACGTGATCGTGCGGGACACAAACTTAGAGAGGGCAATCCGGTGGTCGCGGCAGCTTTCGGAATATTTCTCGCCGCGCGACGGTAGCGGTGCGCGGATCCTCGGCCCTGCGGCGGCGCCTCTGGCGCGTTTGAAAAAAGAGCACCGGTTTCAGTTTCTGCTGAAGTCGCCCAAGCGGTCGGTGCTGACAAAGCTGCTGAGCGGGGCCATGGCGTATAGCGACGCCAAAGAGATTCCGCAGACGGCGGTGCTGGTGGATATGGACCCTTTGAGTTTGTTGTAGAGCTCCGTCGAGTGCCGTTTCCTTTTTGTTCGGGGAGGGGTACCCTATCCCCGGTATTTTCCTCAAAGTGTGCGCAATAAGCTGAAAACAAAGGGCTTCGTTCGAGGGCAGCTGCAAAAGTGTGCTCAAGTGTTTGATTTCCATGGGACTTCAAGTAACGCATTTTGAGAGAGATACAAATGTGTGCGTAAGTCGCTGATGGTAAAGCGCTTCCCATTTCCGAGATCACACTTTAGGACGAAAGTCTGCGTAAGTCATTGACGCGAAGGGGGGATTGGCAAATTCTCGACGCTAAAATGAAAAAAGCGGCAGTCTGACTGCCGCACTCCAAGACGTAAGATTTCCTAACTGCTATAGTACCTCAATGATTAGCGGCAGTCAAGAAGAAATTTAGTGGCGGCGCGTCCCGTAGAGGCGTCCGGGACTCAAACTGCGCGCTTGCGCCAGAAGAAGTAGGCGGGCAGGCCGAGGAGGAAAAGGGCGATGGCAATGACAAGGAATTTGAATTGCGCGGGGTCGAGGAAGGCGAGAACGATGGCGTTACCCACGATAGCGGCGGCGGCGAGGACGAAGACGAGAGGCGTCCAAGGATATCCGGGGACGCGATAGGGAAGCGGCCTGCCGTGTAGAGCGCGGCGAAGCGGGAAGATCGCCGCGGCGCCGAGACCGTAGAAAATCCAGCCGATAAAAATGACGCCGCCGATCAATTCGGCGAACTTGCCGGTACAAACCAACACCGCCGACCAGACGCCGAGCGCAACAACGGCGGCGGCGGGAGTATGAAAACGCGGGTGGACCTCGGCGAGTTTTTTGAAGAAGAGATTGTCCTTGGCCATGGCGTAGAAGACGCGAGGGGCCGTGAGGATGACACTGTTCGCCGAACTAAAAGTAGAGATGAGGATGGTGAGCGCGACGAGCTTCCCGGCCCACGGGCCTAGGACAGCGGTGGCGGCTGTAGCAGCGATGGCATCGCTCGCGGTGGCAGCAGCCGGTCCAAGGGCAAAGAGATAGGCCAGCACAGCGACAAGATAAAGTGCCGCGAGCAGCAGCGACCCGAGAAGAAAAGCGCGGGGGAAGTTTTTTTGGGGATCGATGACTTCGCCGGCGCTGTAGGTGCCGAATTGCCAGCCTTCGTAAGCCCACAGAACGGCGATCATCGCCAGGCCGAAATTGGAGAGAAGAGAGAAGCCGTGTTGGGACGTGCCGAGAGCGGGCGGCAGGTCGGATGCGTGGCGGCCAAGCGCGAACAGAATGGCGCTGAGAATTACGATGATCCCGACCTTGATGAGCGAAGTCCAATTCTGCAGGTCGGAACTCTTGCGCGTACCCCAGACGTTGACGGCGGTGATGACGGCAATCATGGCCATGGAGACGAGGGTCGAGGCGGCGGGCGAGAGAGGGATGATCTCGGCGAGATAAAGCGTGAAGGCACGAGCGAGCCCTGCGATGCTGCCGCTGGCGATGACGAGAAAAAGACACCAGCCGTAGAGGAACGCAGGAATGCGGCCGAAACCATCGCGGATGTAGCAGTAGAGGCCGCCGGCTTCGGGATTGACGGCGGCGAGCTCGGCGTAGGTTAGCGCGCCGAGAAGCGAGAGGATGCCGCCCACGAGCCACACGAGGAGGGAGAAGCCGACGGAGCCGCCGAGTTGGCGAAGGATGAGGCCGGGAGTGAGGAAAATGCCGGAACCGATGACGGAGCCGATGAAGAGCAACAAAAGATCGCGGAGGCTCAGGGTGCGGATGAGTGACGGCATAAGTTTGCCGCGCGTGATCGGCCCCGCGCGTCGAGCGAAGGCATCATAGCTGGAACTTGAAGAGGGTCAACGAAAAGTTGAACACGATCAGATGGGGGCGGGCATGAAGCAAAGAAAAAAGACGGCGAGCGCGAGAAATGCACCGAAGCGGCGGCTGGGGTCGAGAGGCGTTGCATCGTAGATGGGAGCGGCGCGAAGGAAACGAAGAGCCAGGAGAATCGTGGCCCAAATGTACCAACCAGGCCAGTGCTGGAAGAAGCCGAGCCCGATAAGAAAGAGCGGGAGAAACAGCGAAACGAAACGATGGGCACGCGTGCTGAGGGAACGAAGAATGTGACCGCCATCCAGCTGACCCGCAGGAAGAAGATTGAGCGAAGTCGCGAAAAGTCCGACCCAGGCGGCGCGGCCCACGGGATGGAGGAGAAGCTTGCCCGCGGTGATGCCCGGATGAAGAATGGCGGCGAAGAGGCGGAGGATCAATGGAATTCCGAAGATGACGTCGGAGTGAGCGGGATCCGCGAGTCCGGGGACGATCTTGGCATGGAGGATTCCATAGACGAGCGCGGGAACGGCAAGAACAAAGCCCACAAGCGGCCCTGACGCACCGACATCAAACAAGGCGCGCGTGGTGCGGATGGGCGAACGAATCAGGATGAATGCGCCGAAAGTGCCGATGAGCGTGGGAGCGGGGATGAAGAACGGATAGCTGGCGCGAATGTGATGATGGCGGCAGGCAAAAAAATGACCAAGCTCATGCGCCAGAAGAATGAGGAGAAGAGTCAGCGCGAAGGGGAGGCCGCTAAGGAGAGCGGCAGGATGGCGATAGAAGAGTTGCAGGGAACGAACAAATTCATCGATCGAGACTGCCTGGTTGTGATCGTAGGCAGCGGCAAATTGAGTGCCGGCTGCGAGGCAAGTACAGAGGGTAAGGAGAAACAGTACAATGGCTACAAGCAGAGTCCTCAGGGGCGGACGCCGGCGAGCGAGAGCAAAGTAGGCTTCCGGCGACGGAAGCGGCGGCCAGTCAAAAGTGGCGGGGGTTGCATTTCCTGGAAGCGCGTGGGCCACGAAGAATTTGGCGGATCGATTTCGATTTAACTAAACCAGTACACCACAATCAGGCGCGCTGCGCCAGCCGGCGAGCATTTCATTCAGGAGATCGCGACCTATCGGAGCGCTAATCCGCAGCCTTGTTAGCTTCAATGCTGTGGAGTTCCTTGCCGGGTTTGAAGCGGACGGCCTTGCCGGGAGGAATGTTGACTTCCTCACCCGTGCGGGGATTGCGGCCGATGCCGGTCTTGCGCGGCTTGACGCTGAAGACGCCGAAACGACGAAGCTCGATGCGCTGGCCGCGGCCGAGCGCGGCTTTGAGGGATTCAAAAATGGTTTCGACGGCCTGCTCGGCCTTGGTGCGACTGATATTCGTTGCCGCGACGACGGCGTTGACGATGTCCAGCTTAATCACGCGTGCCTCCCTAGGGGCCAGGTGGGCAGATGCTAAAGTGTGAGCCGCAGGTTGTCAAGGACAGGAGGGGTAAACTACACTGAACGTCTTTTTGAAACAGCTGAACAGCCGCCGAGCAGTTGAACTCCACTACTCAGGAGGAATGGATGTCCGTCAAGCCAGACCGCTGGATCCGCCGCATGTCGCTGGAGCACAAGATGATCGAGCCGTTCACGGACCGGCAGGTGCGCGAGGGAGTGATCAGCTACGGAGTGTCGTCGTACGGTTACGATATTCGCGTGGCGGATGAATTTCGAATTTTTACAAATGTGAATTCGACGATTGTGGATCCAAAACATTTCGATCCGAGGTCGCTGGTGGAATTCAAGGGCGACGTGTGCATCATTCCGCCGAATTCATTCGCGCTGGCGCGGTCGGTGGAATATTTCCGGATTCCGCGGAACGTGTTGACGATCTGCGTAGGGAAATCCACATATGCCAGGTGCGGGATCATCGTAAACGTGACTCCATTCGAACCGGAGTGGGAGGGATTTGTGACGCTGGAGATCAGCAACACTACACCGCTTCCCGCGAAGATTTATGCGAACGAAGGGCTGTGCCAGGTGGTGTTCTTTCAGTCGGATGAAGAGTGCGAAGTGAGTTACAAGGACAAGAAAGGGAAGTACCAGGCGCAGGGAGGAATCGTTCTGCCACGGCTGTAGGGAACGGGCTTTTTAAGCGGGAAGAGAGCTTTGCCGCGGTTGTTTGGTGTTATCACAATTCTTCAAAATACTTTTCTGAGTCGCCAACGTTTTCAGGTCAGGTGAGGGTAGCAGCCACCAGCGGATAGCCGCGTTTGCGCCAGGCGTCGAGGCCGCCCTGCAGGGGACGAATGCGTTTGATGCCTTTTTTTCTGAGGAGCAGCGCCACACGGGCGCTGGTGGCTTCGTTGGGTCAAGTACAGTAGAGAATGACTTCGCGGTCGAGAGGCAGCGAGTCGTTTTTTTCCTCGAGGTCTTTCGCGTCCATGCGGAATGCGCCGGGGATCGTTTCGGGCTCGGCTTCGAAATCCATGGAATGGCGAAGGTCGACGATGACGAGTTCCTCGCCAGCGTCGATCTTTTCTTTGAGCTCGTCGACGGTGACGCGGGCGATGCGCAGCTCGCGAAGGAATCGCTGGCGGGCGATAAATTTATACGCGATGTACGCGGCGAAAAACCCGATGAGCAGGACGCCGAGCCCACCGCCAAGAGCGGAAGCGCGCTCGGCGATGTGCTCGATCTCGCCGCTGAAGGCATAGCCCAGGCCCAAATAGCTGCCCGCCCAAAAAAGCGCGCCGAGAGCATCGTAGAGTAGAAAGCGCCAAGGCCGCATGTGAAAGATGCCGGCGAGAGGCGGGGCTACCGTGCCGAGGCCAGGAACAAACTTGGCGAAGAGTAGCGAGCGCGCGCCCTGTTTGGAGAAGATACCTTCCGTCCGGCGGACACAGGAATCGGGCTCCAATGAAATCTTGCAGAGAAGCTGAAGGACCTTGATGCCTCTGAGGCGGCCGAGTTGAAACCAAAGGGCGTCGGCGGCGACGGCAGCCAAGACACAAAAGAACAAAGAAGCAATAAAACTGAGCCGTCCGGTACCGGCCAGGGCGCCTGTGGCGAGCAGAAGCGGCAGACTAGGGACCGGCAGACCGATTTGCTCGGCAAAGACCCAACCCAGGAGTACCACATATCCATGGTGAAGAAGGAACTCGAAGAGTCTGTGCATGGTGCGTGCCGGATCCTCGCTAGACGATTATTTCGAAACGAACGGAGAAGTATGCCCCCAACGGCCCGTCATGACAAATTTGCTGAGGGGTTTGCGGACGCGCGGGGCGAGTTCTCGATCGCGAAGAGGCTGCGGCAGAGACTCCGGATCGCCGGGATAGCCGATGGCGATTGCAGCGATGGCATCCCAACCTGCGGGAATCTCAAAAACCTTGCGCGCCTTGTCCGGATCAAATCCGGCCATCTGATGGACGGCCAGCCCGCGCGAGGTCGCTTCCACTGACAATAAGGCGGTTGCCGCGCCGGTGTCATATTGAGCGTTGCGGTTCGGGGCGTTGTTTTTTTCGAAGACGAGTTTCACAATCGCGAGAGCGAGAACCGGGGCGTTTTTTGCCCAATTAGCATTGAACTCAACGAGGACTCTCAGCATTTTTTCAAAATTTTCCTTGTCCTCTCGCGTGGCCACGATGTAGGACCAGGGCTGCTCATTAGAGCTGGAGGGCGCCCAGCGCGCTGCTTCAAACAAGCTGCGAAGCACCTCGGGCGGAACGGTTTTGTCGGCGAAGGCACGGGGGCTCCAGCGATCGCGTATAAGATCGTGGACCGGAAATTCGGTTGGGGCGGGTTTTTGCATGGGATTTCCTTTTACCTGGTTCGCTGGTTAGATGAATAAAGCAGCCGGGGAGGTGCATTTCGCATCGCCCGCACTTTCTTCGGCGAGGAATCACTTGGCTGCCGCAGACTTGACGATCTCCGCGTCGATGACGATGGAGACTTCATCGCCAACGACCAGGCCGCCGTTGTCCAGCTTGGCGTTAAATTTCACGCCGAAGTCCTGGCGGTTGATTTTGGTGGTGGCGCTGATGGCCTCGTGTTGATTACCCCTCGGGTCCGTGATGGGCGGTGTCGGGCCATCCACGTCTAGGATGACTTCCTTGGTCGTGCCATGGATGGTGAGATCGCCTGTGACCTTCAGCTTGCCGGGCGCGACCTGCTCGATTTTCCTTGACTTGAAAGTGATGGAGGGATATTTGGCGACATCGAAGAAATTGTCGCTGCGCAGGTCATCGTCGCGCTTTGGCACGCGGGTATCCACCGAGGCGGCGTCAATCGTCACGTCAACGCTCGACTTGGTGATGTCCAGATCATCGAGCTGGACGGTTCCGCTGACCTTGGTAAAAGCACCGCGGACGGTGGAGATGGTGAGATGGCGCACGGCAAATTGCGCGGCGGAATGCGGCGGATCAATTTTCCACTCCGAGGTTGCCGCGGCTGCGGGCAGCGAAAGCACCGCAGCGAGACCTGCGAGAATTGCGATCCTTGAAGCCCCAATTGTCATTGTCGTTTCTCCTTTTTTGCACCTGCGAAAATCTCTTACAGTGTTCCGTGGCTGCTCCGACTTCAGGAGAGCTCGCGTGAACGGACCTCCTCCAGGATGTCCGCAAGGGCCCGCAGGCGAGCAGTGGTCATGTGGCGGAATTGACGTTTGTGGAGTTCGCGAACAGGCCGGTCGAGAGTTTTCAAGAGTTCGAGACCCTCGCGCGTAATGCGCGTCTGGACGACGCGTCGGTCGTCGGTCTGGCGTATGCGGACGATGAGGGCGCGTTTTTCCATGCGGTCGAGGAGGCGCGTCATGTCTGGATCGTGAGAAATCATGCGATCGCCGATTCCCCGGCAGGGAAGACCCTGGGGTTCGGCGCCGCGGAGGATGCGCAGGACATTGTACTGTGCGCCTGAAAGGCCTTGTGAGCGGAGAAGTTGCTCGGCCTCCTGACTAACGGCATCTGCGGCCTTGAGAAGCGCGATGAAAACACGGTTTTCGAGGGGGAGGGAGACGGCTTTGTGGCGAGGGGGCACACCGGAAATATAGTCGTTGTAACGATTACTGTCAAGAGGAAAATAGACCGTCCTGATTCAGGGTTTGCGCACCGGCCGCAGCTGGATTTCGCTTAAAAAACTTTGCGGGCCCTGGGTCGCAATCATGGCCACGGCATGGGCGACGTCGTCCGCCGTAAGCACTTTGGACGCATCCTTATGGCGGCGACCCGAAAAATCGGTGGCCACACTGCCGGGACAAATGACGCTGACGCGGATGCCGTGTTCACGCAGGTCTTCCGCCATGCAACCAGAGAGGCCCTGCAAGCCCCATTTCGATGCGCAATACAGGCCGCCCGTGGCGAAAGTGTTGCGGCCGGCAAGGGAGCTGATGTTGATGATGTCGCCCTGATTGCGGCGAATCATGGAGGGAACGACGGCACGGGAGACCAGGAAAGCGCTCTTGAGATTCGTGTTCATGACGAGGTCCCAGTCGGCCTCCGAACGTTCGTGGGCCGGACCGAAAAGGCCGATGCCTGCGTTGTTGACGAGGATGGAGACGGGGCCCAGGGCAGCCTCCGTATTGGTGACGAGATTCGTGATGTCAGCAGGACGCGTGAGGTCGGCGGGTTGGGAGTAAACGCGCCCGCAGACTTGCCTCAATTCGGAAGCGGTGGCAGCGAGAGCATCCCTATCGCGGCCGCAGACGGCGACGGATGCGCCTAAAGAAGCAAGTCGCAAAGCAATAGCACGGCCGATGCCCCGGCTGGCCCCGGTAACAAGAGCAACCGCTTGCACAAGCGGCTTTGCCGCCTGCAGGGATGGGCTCGTCGCTTTTGTCTCAGGCATGAAAATTCTTCCTCGTCGAAGCCACTCTTTTTATGCGAAACTCATCTTAGCATCAGGAGCAGGGTGGAATCGTCGGCAGCCCCCCGAGTCCCCGCAGTTGCACGGAGGGTAGTGGGGAAGAGCCAGCAAGCGAATAACTGAATTGGTTCAAAATTCACAGTGCTTCGCACGATTACGGCTTGCAGACAGCGCATGGCTTTTCCTATAATCCCAAAGTTTTCGTAGCGGCGTGATACCTGTCAGAGTCATACCGGGCGGACCGGAATAGAACCCAGGCTCGGAGTTTGAGCGAGGAGAATGGGAATGAACGGAACACGAAGATCGGCAGGCTTTGCGCTGTTGGCTGCGCTCGGCCTGATTCTCGGAAGCGCCTGTGTTGCGAAGGCGCAAGCAGCAGCGCAAGACGCCGGCGCGGCGAAGCAAGCGTATACCGTGCCGGAGTACAACGCTTACCAGGCCTGCGCGGGAGACAAGAACCCGACCTCGCAGATCAGGTGTTTGGACGATTTCACATCGAAGTACACGAATTCCGCGCTGCTGGTGTACGTATACCCGCTGTACTTCCAGGCTTACGGCGCAGGCAAGAATTTTCCTAAGGTGATCGAATACGCCGACAAGCTCATCGCGCTGGGGGACAAGGTGGATGCCGCGGGGCGATATCAGGCCTATTACGCGCGCTCGTTTGCCTACACGAATCTCCCTGGCCCACAACAGGCGGATAAAGACCAGGCGACAAAAGCGCATGAGGCAGCGCTGAACGGATTGAAGGCTTTGACGGAGTTGAAAAAACCGGACAACATGACCGATGAGGATTGGAACAAACAAAAACAACAGCCGACAACGCTGTTCAACTACACGGCGGCGGTGGCGGCAATGGCCTTGAAGGATTGTGCGAGCGCAGTCGCTTCCTACAAGGCCGTGCTGGCGGGCTCGCCGGACGACGCCGTGACCAGCTACCGGCTCGGGCAGGCGTATATGTGCACGAATCCCCCGCAGCAAATGGATGCCTTCTGGGCATTCGCGAGAGCGGTGACCGCGAAGAACGCCAACCAGCAGCAATCCACCAAAGTGAAAGACTATTTGCGGAAGCTGATCGTCAATTACCAGCAGGCGGCTTGCGACAATCTGGCCGACGCCGAGCTGAATGAACTGCTGCAATTGGCGGGAAGCTCCGCGGAGCGTCCGGCAAGCTACAAACTTCCCAGCAGCGCGGATTTGGATGCCGCGCGGAAAGACATGACGATTGCGTCTGTTGTGGGAGATTTGAAGGCCGGCGGCGACAAGGCCAAAGTAACTTGGCTGGCGTCGTGCGGCCTGGAATTCCCCGATGTGCCGGGCAAGTTGATTGAGGCGACTCCCGGGACGGATGTGATTGGTCTGAAAATGGCGTTCGTGACGAGCGACGCGGAGTTCCAAGCCGCAACTACGCCGAACATGGAAGTTAAGGTCGCAGGTCAGCCGGACGCGGCGCGGCTCGAGAAGGACAATCCTGTGCGCTTTACCGGCACGTTGACGGCGTATGACCCCGACCCGGCGTTCATGCTGCACTGGGAGAAGGCCAAGGTAAACGCGGAGGACATCCCGAAAGAGAAAGGGGCACCAAAGAAACCTGTGAGGCGTCCGGCACCGAAAAAGCCTGGTACCTGAGACGGTCTGACGAAAACGTAGAGTAGACGGCCCTCCGAAGAATTCGGAGGGCCGTTTTGCTTTTGTGGCGGCGCAAAATCCTGACGATTGGACGAGCTACCGCGGGCGGTGGCCGTTGCGGTCTAGTTTGTATTCGCCAATCTTGCGACTGAGAGTATTGCGGTGAATGCCGAGGACCTGAGCCGCGCGGGACTGGTTGCCGTTGGCACGGTCGAGCACGCGCTTGATGAAGCGCTTCTCGAATTCGCCGACGGCTTCGTCGAACAGGATTCCACGCTCAACCATTTGCATCACAAGCCCTTCCAATTGATCTTTCACGATGACACGCTCCGCAAGAATTTTCCAGGGTAAGTGGCCGGACTGCTAGTCCAGCTCGTGTCCTGAAAGGATGCGATACGCCTCCCGGTATTTTGCACGAGTGGCGGCGACAACCTCGGGGGGCAATTCGGGGCCAGGGGGCGTTTTGGGCCATTGGATCCGTTCGAGGTAATCGCGCACAAATTGTTTGTCGAAAGAGGGCTGAGGACCACCGGGCTTGTACTGAGCCGCTGGCCAAAAACGGGAAGAGTCGGGAGTCAAGGCTTCATCAATCCAGATCAGCTGATTGCCGAGAAGGCCGAATTCGAATTTCGTGTCGGCGAGAATGACGCCGCGGGGCTCGGCGTAAGCGGCGGCCCGGCGATAGAGCTCAAGACTGATTGTTCGAACGCGCTCGGCAAGTTCCTTGCCGACGACCGAAGCGGCTTGTTCGAAGGAAATATTTTCGTCGTGACCGGCGGTGGCTTTAGTCGAGGGCGTAAAGAGAGGCTGGGGAAGCCGGTCGGATTCTCGCAGGCCTGTGGGGAGCGCGATGCCGCAGATTTTTCCCGTGGCGCGGTAGTCCTTCCAGCCGGAGCCGGAAACATAGCCGCGCACGACGCACTCGATGGAGAGCGGCTGCGTCTTGCGAACGACCATAGAGCGTCCGGCGAGGTCATCTTTGTAGGAATCGAAACGCGGCGGGAAGTGGGTGGCGCTGAGAACGTGGTTGGGAATCACGTCTCTCAGCAGGTTGAACCAGAAAAGCGAAAGTTGCGTCAATACGCGACCCTTGTCCGGGATGGGCGTGGGAAGGACGACATCGAATGCGGACAGCCGGTCGGTGGCTACGATGAGCAGTTGGTCGCCGAGATCATAGATGTCCCGAACTTTGCCGCGAGCGGCGGGCGAAATGCCGGCAAACCGGGTTTCTTTGATAACGCGCACGGCAGGACTCGCGGACACGGAAATGTTTCCCCTCGAAAAAGTGCAAGGTATTCTAGCGCAGCGCAAGCGGAAGTCAAAGGTGTGACCGGTGGAAATTCCGGCAAGACAAATGCGAAAAATTGGACTGCGAGAAAATTAGCTTAGGCGGCGGAGGCGGCGGCAGTGTGGCGCCTTGTTGAAGGCCCTGTATCGCCTTCCCAACGGACGCTGACGAGTTTGGAGACGCCGGGTTCCTGCATGGTCACGCCGTAAAGGACCGAGCCCGTCTCCATGGTTTTGCGATTGTGGGTGACGATGATGAATTGCGTCTGGCTGCTCATGTCGCCGATGAGGCGCGTGAAGCGGCCGACGTTGGCTTCGTCGAGCGGTGCATCGACTTCGTCGAGGATACAGAAGGGGCTCGGTTGGTAACGGAAGATGGCGATGAGCAGCGCGAGCGCGGTCATGGCCTTCTCGCCTCCGGAGAGCAGGAGCACGTTTTGCAGACGCTTTCCCGGCGGCGAAGCCACCACGTCGATGCCGGCATCGCCGGAGCTGTCGGGCTCGGTCAGGCGCATCTCCGCCATCCCGCCGCCGAAGATGGCGTGGAAAGCTTCGGAGAAATTGCGATTGATGGCGGCGAAAGCTTGCTCGAATTTTTCGCGGGAGATGACGTCAAGCTCGGCGATGGCCTGTTGCGTATCGGCGATGGATTGCAGCAAATCATCGCGTTCCCGCGTGAGGAAAGTGAAGCGCTGGTCGCATTCGTTGAATTCCTCGAGGGCCATCATGTTGACGGGCCCCATGGACTCGACGCGCTGCTTCATTTCGCGGTAATTCGCTTCTGCGGCGGCGAGCTCTTCGCCGCTCATGAAGGCGGATTCGGTGGCGATGAGATCCTCGGGTTGCGCATTGACTTCGGTAAGGCACGTTTCGCGCAGGTGCTGGCGGTCGGAATCGTTGCGCGCGCGCTCCACTTCCGCGTGGCTGCGCTGCTCGCGCAGTTTCTGCAGCGACTGGCGGCCCATGCGGAGCTCATCTTCCATCTGCGTCACGCGAGTGCGCGCGGCTTCCCATTCCTTTTCGAGCTCGTGCTGGCGCGATTCGAGCCGATGCTTTTCGGCGCGAAGTCCGTCGAGCTGCTGCGCCAGCTCTTCGCTCTGCTTGGCGAGAGCAGCAGTCTCTTCCGAAACGGAAGATTCCTGCAGGCGGAGAGAGGCTTCGCGGCGATCGAGTTCGGCGCGTTCTTCCTGGAGGCGGCTTGAGAGAGCCTCAGCGGCGGCGAGTCGCTCGTTAAGCGCGGCAAACTCGGCGCGCCCGGCGGCGAGTTCATCCTGTTCCGACTGAATGGAGCCACGGAGCTGGGCCAACTCCTCCGCGAGGTGCGCGCTTTCGGTTTCCACTTCAGCGCGGCTCGCAGCGGCGGAAGAATGCAGTTGAAGTGCGCGCGCGGCGCGATTGCGGGCGGCCTCGACGTCACGCCGGATTCGCGAAAGTTCGTTCTGGCAGACCGTCAACTCGAGGCTGAGGCGGGTGAGTTCGCCCTGGGTCTGCTGGTGACGGTGCGTGGCAGAGAAAACATTGCGCTCCGCGCCGAGTTGCTGAGCGGAGATTTCTTCGAGCGACTGTTCGGTGGCTTTGAGCGCAGCATCAATAGTTTCGAGAGCTGCCTGCATTTCCGCCGCCTGATGCTCGAGTTGCATTACTTCGGCGTCGAGCGCTCGAAGCTCGCGTTTCATGCCGAGCGGCCCAGCTTCGCCCGCGCGTCCACCGGTGACCATGCGACCCTGGTAGCAAGTTCCGTCCGGAGTGACGAAAGCGTACTGGGGATTTTCGCGCGCCAATTTTTCCGCGGCGGTTGCACTGTCCGTCAGGTAAGCAGAACGGAGGCGCGGGAGAAACTGCTTGGCGGCGGCACCGAGCGGATCCTTGAATTCGACGAGCTTGTCCAGCCGGGAAATCACGCCATCTTCCGCGCGGAAGTGGATGATGGGTTCGTACTCGGGAATTCGAAGATTGCGGAGCGAATCCACAAAAAAGGTGGCCCGCCCGCCGACTTCATTGCGCAGGAGAGAGACGCCGGCGCGGGCGTGGTCGTAGGTCTCGACAACGACATATTCGAGTTCTTCGCGGAGGTACTCTTCGATGGCGGCTTCGTGTTTCTCCTCGACCTCGGCGTAATCGGCGAGGACGCCGACCGCACGAAAATTTTTGGCCGCGCCGCGATCGTTGGCGGCAAAGAGTTTCTGAACCGCATCCGCGGTGTAGGAGCGGTCATTCAGGATTTGCGTGAGCGTGGAATGCCGCGCGCGGACGCTGGAGAGCGCATCGCGAAGTGTTTCGGTTTGCTTGGCCGACGTTTCGCGTTGAGCACGCAAATCCGCGATTTTTGCCTGATGTTCAGCGGCTCTTTGCTTCAGACCATTAAGCTGGCTGGTTGCCGCTTCAAAATCGTAGGCCGCTTCTTCGGCCTCGCCACGGATGCGAATGGAGGACTCGAGGAGCGCGTTCTCCTCGGCTTCCAGTTTGCGTAATGCTTCACCCTGGTGAAGAAGCGCTTCTTCAGCCTGCTTCTGCTCGCCGTGCAAACGCAGCAGGCTTTCTCCTGTCTCGGATGCCGTGCGGCGGAGCTCGACGATACGAGCTTCCGTTTCTGCGATTTGCGCAGCTCGTGTTTGTGCGCGCAGGGTGAGATCTTCCACGCGCTTCGTAACAACTCCTGATTCCTCGCGCAATGAACTTGCGGCCTGGAGTTGCGCCAAACTTCGCGATTCCCATTCCGCAGCCTGTGCATTCGTCTGGTTTCTCTCGGCGGCGATCTGGCCGTGACGCGAGGCCAGTTCCCCGGCACGCTGGCGATTGAAGACGATGCGATTCTCACTGCGATCGACTTCAAGCGCGGTGAGGTTCAAGACGTTCTGGTTCTGGCGGATTTCGGAGTCGAGGGAGTAGATGCGCTGATTTAGGCGGTCCTGCTCGCCTTCTTGCTGCTGAATACTGTGGGCTTGCTGCGTTTCGTTGGAGGAGAGTTCTTCCAGGAGTTTCGCGAGGCGTTCCGCTTCGCCGTCGAGTTCACGGGCCTTGCCGGCGAGCATCTGCCGCACGATGCCGCGCATCTGGTCGCGAATTTCGGAGTAGCGGCGAGCTTTGGCGGCCTGGCGCTTCAGGGAGCCGAGTTGTTTTTCGACTTCGACGACGATGTCGTTGACGCGGGACAGATTGATTTTCGAGGATTCCAGCTTGGCTTCGGCGAGGCGCTTCTTCGTTTTGAACTTGGTCACTCCGGCAGCTTCTTCGATGATGGCGCGGCGCTCCATCGGTTTGGTGGAGAGGATCAGGCCGATGCGGCCCTGCTCGATGATGGCGTACGAATCGGGGCCGAGGCCGACGCCCATGAACATTTCCTGGATGTCGCGCAGCCGCGCCACGCGGCCGTTGATAAGGTATTCGCTCTGGCCGGAACGATAAAGACGCCGGCAGACGACGACTTCACCGGGTTTCGTCGCCAACACCGGCTTGTCGGCTTTCTTCCTGCGCTTCCCTTTGATGAATTCGGGTTCCGTGGCCGGTATGTCGTCAACCAGGGACGCAGGGTCTTGCTCTCCCGCAAATTCCGTTTGCCCCTCGGGGGCCTGCGCAGGGACGCTGCCTTCCATCTCGTTCTTCTCAGCACCGCTCACCGCGTGCGGCGTCTCTGCAATGGGTTCCTCGCTTGGTGCTTCCATTACGAAACGCGCGGCTTCCGCAAGCTCCAGGTCTTCCATGGTGAGACTCACCTCGGCAAGACCCATGGGCGGACGCTTGGTAGTGCCATTGAAAATACAATCGGCCATGCGCTCAGCGCGCAGCGACTTGTGGCTCTGTTCGCCCAGGACCCACGAGATGGCGTCAACGACGTTGGATTTGCCGCAACCGTTGGGGCCGACGATGCAAGTCGTGCCAGTGCCGCTGAAGGTCACTGTGGTGCGCTCGCAGAAGGACTTGAAGCCGACGATTTCCACTTTTCGGAGCTTAAGCAAGTTGTCCTCTTTGTGTCCCTTGCCGCATCCATGCAAGCACCCATGGGGCCGCAGGCCAATGGCGCGAAAAGGGACGACGTTTTGGTCCTCGAGAGGAGGGGGTATCGAGCGACAAGTCGACCCTTTGAAGGCCGCCTGTTAGAACGTTTGGCAGGTTCTCGTTCAGAGGCCCAGCCGCCTGGCGCGTGGATGGCGGTACGGGAAGAAACACTAACATGGAGTAAGGCGAGTGTAAAGAAATACGCAGGAGATTGTGGCTCGAATGACAGCGCCACACGTGCAGGTGTCGTGGCTCGTCAATGGTGATCGGTGACGGACAATTCCCCTTCAGTTCGCCCCGACGGCTTCAGGCGCTTATCGTACCAGGCCAGAATGCGGTTCAAGATATCCAACAGATGCTTCTCCTCGTGGGGACCGTGGGGCTCGCGGGGGTAGGTCACGAATTCGGTCTCGACGCCGTAACGTTTCAGCCCGCGGTAGAGTTCCTGGCTCTGGCCCAAGGGATCTATCTTGTCGGCTTCGCCCTGGAGAATGAGGGTCGGCGTCCTGGCGTTCTTGAGATGCACGAATGGGGAGCTGTTGAGGAAGCCCGCGAGCTTGTCCGGCTCGTACGGAACGCCGTAGAACCATTCATCGTAGGAAGGCCCCTCCTCGGTGCCGTATTCGGAGACCAAGTTGGAGAGTCCTGCGCCGGAAACCGCGGCCTTGAACACGTTGGTCTGTGTGACCGCCCACTCCGCCATGTAGCCACCGTAGGACCATCCACCGATGCCGAGCCGGTTGGGATCGGCGATCCCGCGGTCTTCGAGGTCCTTGATGCCCCACATCACGTCTTTGAAATCGCCGCCACCCCAGTCGCCGCGGTTCGCCTCGATAAACTTCTGCCCATAACCCGTCGAGCCGCGAATATTCGGCAAGAATACGGCGTACCCCCGCGCCGCGAGGAGCTGCCCCCACCTGTCGAGCGAATCATCCCAGTTGCCTGTGGGACCGCCGTGAATCTGAGCGATGAGGGGCAATTTGGATTTGCCGTCATATCCCGCCGGTTTGATCAAGGCGGCTTCAATTTCCGTACCATCGAAACTCTTATATTTGAAAATCTCCGGCTTGATCAGCGCGTACTGTCGCCAAACGTCATTCAAGTGGCTGACTTTTCTCGGCGCGCCCTGGCCGTCCCAGAGCCAAATCTCTTCTGGCTGGGTAGCGGTCCGCCCCACAAAAGCAATCTGGCCGGAAGCGCTGAGCGCGAACGGACCGGCGTTAGTGTCGAGCGTCCCAGGGCCTTTGCGCGTACCGTCCGCGGTATAGGCAACAAACATCTTGCGAAAACCGACTGTCGTGACCGCGAACACGCCGCCATCCTTCAACCATCTATAGTCGAATACAGGACGGTCAAGACTTGCGCCGGTGAGATTGCGCGCCGCACCTCCGGCGAAAGGTTGCAAGAAGAGGTCATGCGGCTCGGGACCATCTTCCCGGCTACCGATGTAGCCGAGTGTCTTACCATCCGGCGCGGCCCGGATGCGGACAAAAGGGCCTCGCGGCGCGGAAATTTGTTTCGTTGCACCCGCAGACACACCAACAGCAAAGATGCGATCCGTAAGCTGGTCAGAAGCGGGAGTATCCGTCGCGACGACAAAGATCCGGTCGCCCCCAGGGGCCCAGCTCAGTTCCCTGACGCGCCAATTCGCCGGCGTGAGCGCACGCACTTCGCCAGGCGCTACATTCAGAACCCACAGACGTGGCCGCTTTTCGTCTTTATCTACAACGTGGGCGTCATCCTTATCCTTCTCCCTTTTTTCTTCTGCTTCCGTCTTGGCGTCGGGAGCAAGGAAAGCGATCTGTTTACCGTCAGGAGACCATTCGAAACTTTGGATGCTGCGTTTGCCTTTTGTAATCGCTGCCGCTTCCCCGCCATTCGCACGCATCATGTAGATTTGCTCTTGATCTTCCGCGCGATTGGAAAGAAAGGCGAGTTGTTTACCGTCGGGCGACCACCGCGGGGAGGTTTCGGATTTTGACGAATAGGTGAATTGCCGCACGCCGCTTGTTTTAGTGTCGAGAATCCAGATATGGCTTGCCCGCTCTTCACCCTTTGGCGGCTCGGCAACGACGAAGGTGAGCCGGCTGCCGTCCGGCGAGAACTGGAGGTCCGAAATTGAGCGCAGATTAAGGGAAGCTTCGGGCGTGAGCGCCGTTGATTTTTCCTGTGCGAATAAGCTCTCAGCGAGCGCAAAGATTGCGATAAAGCTGGCCGCTGCAAGTGAGCGGATCATGGGAACCTCCGGGGAATTGAGAACTCGTTACTTTAACCACGGCAATGGCTAGCGTCAATTTGGACCGAAACGGTCGGCATACCGGTCCAATAGTAAATTGCGCGGGGGTTCTGGATTGCTCCACGTTCGAAGGCTCGGATACAATCGGACGCTTATTCCCATGGAGCAAAATGCTACTTAGGCCGCGATGAACGAAATCCATCTGCACAACACACTGTCGGGAAAGACGGAGCCCTTCGTTCCACAGAAGCCTGGCGAAGTGCGGATGTATACCTGCGGCCCGACGGTCTACGACTACGCGCACATCGGGAACTATCGCACGTTCGTGTTCCAGGACATTTTGCGGCGTTTTTTGAAGTCGCGAAGCTTCCGGCTGAACCACGTGATGAATCTTACCGACGTGGACGACCGCATCATCGCGAATGCCGCCGCTACCGGCGTGAGCATCCGAGACTACACCGAGAAATATGTGCAGGCTTTTTTCGACGATTGCAAGGCTTTGAGTATCGAAGCTCCGGAGCAGTGGATTCGCGCGACAGACCATATAGAGGACATGGTGAAGCTGATCGAGCAGCTGCGCCGAAAGACATTTACGTACGACAGCGAAGGCTCGATCTATTACCGGATCGCGAAATTTCCAGCTTACGGAAAGCTTTCGAAAATCGATCTGAGCGGGATTCAAGCGGGCGCGCGCGTGGACGTGGACCGTTACGAAAAAGAAAGCGCCAGGGATTTTGCCGTGTGGAAGGCGCCGAAACCCGGCGAGCACTTCTGGGAAACGGAGATCGGAAACGGACGGCCCGGATGGCACATCGAGTGTTCCGCGATGGCGATGAAGTATCTGGGAGAGACGCTGGACATTCATACGGGCGGAATCGATCTGGCTTTTCCGCATCATGAGAATGAAATTGCACAAAGCGAAGCGGCGACTGGCAAACCGTTCGTGCGGTATTGGCTGCATGCGGAGCATCTGCTCGTCGAGGGCGAGAAGATGTCGAAGTCGCTTGGAAATTTTTTCACGCTGCGTGACCTCTTCGAGAAAGGCTACAAGCCTTCGACACTGAGGTTCCTCCTGGCAAGCGTGCCCTATCGAAAGCAGCTCAATTTCACGTTTGACGGGTTGCAGCAGGCGGCAAACTCGGTCGAGCGGCTGCGGAACTTCGCGGCGCGACTGAAACAGGAAAAATTTTCCGCGGGGAAGCAGAAGGAAATGGGAGCACGGGTTAAAGAAGCGGTGGAGGAGTTTGACGCAGGATTGAGCGACGACCTGAACACGGCAAGGGCGCTGGCTGCAGTGTTCGATCTGGTGCGCGAGTCGAACATTGCGATGGACAGAGGTGTGTTCCGGCAAGGCGACGTCGCTGCCGTGGAGAAGCTCCTGGCGAGCTTCGAGCAGGTTTTCTCAGTATTGGAAGATACAGACGCGCAAAAGCTCCGCGTACTCGGCTACGACGCCGAGGCTGGCGGCCCGAGCGACGCCGAGGTAGAAAAATTGATTGCGGAGCGGCAGGCTGCGCGCCAGCGAAGGGACTTCGCGGCTTCGGACCGCATCCGCAAAGAGCTCGCGGAACGTGATATACTTGTGGAGGATACGCGGGACGGAAGTGTCCGCTGGAAACGCAAATGAAACACACCAAGATCCGAAGATTCCCAGGCAGTTTCTCCCCCGCCGAGGCGCGTCCCAACCTCTACGGCGTCGACTAAGTTTCCTCTCCCTGGCAGACCGAAGCAGGTTGAAGTTCGCCTACACACGAATAACTGCCTCGCGGTCACCCATCCACAATAATTGCCGACCTGGGCACCGACCGTCGACGAATAGAGGAAATGAGGAGGAAGAAATGATTGCAGCAACGGAAATGAAGCTACCCCGGCTGATTACACAATTGCCGGGGCCGAACGCCAAGCGCGTTCTGGAACGCGATGCGAAAGTTATGTCGCCGTCCTATACGCGCGACTATCCCCTGGTAGCTAAGCGGGGGCGCGGCGCGGTCGTGGAAGACGTGGATGGGAATCTGTTTCTTGATTTCGCCGCCGGCATTGCCGTGTGTTCCACGGGGCACTGCCACCCGAAAGTTGTTGCGGCGATCCAGAAACAAGCAGCCGAGCTGATCCACATGTCCGGCACGGATTTTTTCTACGAGAGTTTGCCACAGCTTGCCGAGCGACTTGTTCAAACCATGCCCGGAGCGGAGAACAAGAAGGTATTTTTTGGAAACTCGGGAACGGAAGCAGTGGAAGGAGCCATCAAGCTTGCGCGTTACGCGACCAAGCGCGACAAGCTGATCGCGTTCTATGGAGGTTTCCACGGCCGGACGATGGGTTCTCTATCGCTGACGGCGTCCAAGTCCTCCCAGCGCAAAGGGTTCGGAGCACTCCTGAGCAGCGTCGAGCACATCCATTATCCGTACGCGTATCGTTGCGATCACGGCCACGGACCGGAGACCTGCGGCGCGGAAATTCTGGAGATGCTCGAGAACGACATGTTCAAGCGGCTGTTTGATCCAGAGGACGTCGCCGGGATCGTCATCGAGCCGATTCAGGGCGAAGGCGGGTACATTCCCGCTCCGAAATTCTTCCTGCAAGAGTTACAGCGCATCTGCCGGAAGTACGGCATTATGCTCATCCTCGACGAAGTGCAATCCGGGATGGGGCGGACGGGGAAGTGGTGGGCTTACGAATACGCGGGGATTGAGCCCGACATCATCACGACGGCGAAGGGCATCGCGAGCGGCTTGCCACTGAGCGCGTTCATTGCAAAGGAAAGCGTGATGAAGTGGGGCCCGGGTGCGCACGGCTCGACGTTCGGCGGGAATCCCGTGGCTATCGCGGCGGCGCTGACGACAATGGACCTGATCGAGAGCCAGTACATGGAAAACGCGCGGCGCATGGGCGACTACTTGTTTGGCCGTATGGCCGACTGGGCGAAAAAATTCAAAGTTGTCGGCGAAGTGCGGGGACGCGGGTTAATGATCGGGATTGAAATCGTGCGCAATCAGCGCACAAAAGAAAAGGGCGCGGATCTGAGAAACGCGATTGTGGACTTTGCGTTTCACAAGGGGTTGCTTGTCCTAGGCGCGGGAGAAAATTCGCTGCGTCTATCGCCGCCGCTCCTCATTGATGAAGAGCAAGCGGACTTCGCGGTCAGGACACTGGAAGAGTGCTTCCGCGAAGGCGAGAAGAAAATCTGACGCCGGGACGCCGGCACATTCATTTTCCCGTGGCTGCCGAATAAGAAATAGGGCAGCCGCGGGATTTTTGTCTATACTGCGCACGAGGCGGCTATACGGGCGGCGAGGCGATGCCGATTTTTTCAAGATTCATGTTTCAGGCTGTGCATTGGGCGGCGCGGCGAGGCCTGCGCGAGGAAGAAGGCTCTTCTCCCGAAGGCAAGAAAAACGAGGCGCGGCGAACCGGGGTGCGCGGCGAAACTTACGCCTACTGGTACTTGCGGCGGCATGGATATGTTTTTGTGGCGCGAAACTACATGCCGCGCGGCGCCAAGGGCGAGATTGATCTGGTGGGTTACGACGGGCCGACGCTGGCATTCGTCGAAGTACGAACGCGGACGGAAAGCGAAGAGCACACCGCGTTGCCGGAACTGAGCATCACAAGAGACAAGCAGAACGTGCTCATTCGAACGGCGCAACGGTTTCTTGCGGAGCGCCACGTGGGCGATTGCTCGTGCCGATTTGACGTGCTGGCGATCGACAACCGACCCGGACATGCCCCTGCAGTGCGGCTGCATAAGGATGCATTCAGTCCGCAGAGGTGAGCTTTTGGGCGGAGAGGGCCTGCTATGCCCTGCAAGAAGAGGTAGAATTTGAAGTTGGAAAATGCTTGTATGAGTTTCCTGGGCCGCTGCTGAAGCCATTCAAGGAGGATTGCTTTGCCGGAGTTGCGAAAAGATCCGATTACGGGGCGCTGGGTGATCATCTCGACGGATCGAGGCAAGCGGCCCAACGATTTTCTGCGCGAAAGCGTGACCACTAAGACCAGTCAAAATTGTCCCTTTTGCCCGGGAAGCGAGACGAAAACGCCGCCTGAGATTTTGGTATACGGGCGAAACGGTGGAGGCGCGAATTCGCCGGGCTGGAGCATTCGCGTGGTGCCCAACAAATTCCCCGCGCTGGGCATCGAAGGGGACCTGGACCGCGAAGGCGAGGGGCTGTTCGACAAGATGAACGGAATCGGCGCACACGAGGTGATTATCGAATCGCCGGACCACCCGGCCACGCTGGCGACGATGGCGGAGCGCGCGGTGGAGGACGTATTGTGGGCCTACCGCGACAGAATGCTCGATCTAAAAAATGACAAGAGATTCCGGTACATACTGATTTTCAAGAATCACGGGGAGGCCGCGGGGGCTTCAGTGGAGCACCCTCATTCACAACTCATTGCGCTGCCGATCGTTCCGAGACGCGTACGTGAAGAGGTGGACAGCTGTTGGCACTACTACGATGAGAAAGAGCGATGCATCTTCTGTGACATCATCCGGCAAGAGCGGGATACAGGAGAACGAGTGGCCGGCGAGAACGAACATTTCATTACCTTAGCGCCATACGCGCCGAGGTTTCCCTTTGAAATGTGGCTGCTGCCGAAGGTGCACGGTTCGTCCTACGAGAATAACCAGAGCTCCCTGTACGCCAGCCTGGCGCGAATGTTGAAAGACACACTCATGCGGCTCGACGCCGTGCTGGACATGCCTCCTTACAACTTCATGATCCACACGTCGCCGATCGGAGAAGAGATTAATGACCATTATCACTGGCACATCGAAATTATCCCGAAGTTGACGAAGGTGGCGGGATTCGAGTGGGGAACGGGTTTTTACATCAATCCCACTCCACCAGAAGAGTCGGCGCGTTTTTTGCGGGAAGCGAAGATTGCGGGACCCGCACCAGCAGCGAAGAAATAGAGTATTTTCAGGTTTCGATTGCTCGCGTTGCCCTGACACTCGCGTGGGATTCCGCTATACTTAAAGTTTCGGCGCGGTACCCAAGTGGCCCAAGGGAGAGGTCTGCAAAACCTCCATTCGTGGGTTCGAATCCCACCCGCGCCTCCAAAGCTCTTCCTACAAATATTCCCCCCAAACTTTACCTACTCCCGGGCGCCTGGCGGAAGCAGTGCTTCGCAGGAACATATAGCTGAAGGATTGATGATCAAAGAAAACCTTGATGGATTCGCGCAGAGGTGATTTTGCTTGACATCCCTGAGGAGGCGGAATAGCTTACGCGTAAATTGGGGTGAAATCTCAAAGTTGCAGAAAGTCATCACCAGCTTGGTCACAGCAATCCCTCGATGCCGAGGCTATGGGTCGTCACTGGTTCCCGGTTCTGAGCGTGAACGCGCCTGCCGCAATCCACGATACGTCACGCGAACCGACAGGGTAGAGATCCGATCTTCCGGTTAGCAAGATTTCGCGAGGAACATTCTCTTGATATCTTTCGGTTTTTGCGAACTCTCAGAATTCAATGTGGCGGAAACCTTACTAGAATCCTGCAAGCTTGGGGAATATACGAAATATCCGCGACCAACTTGTGCGCATCCTCGGGGCGGCGGGCTTTGAACCCGCGCGGGACATCGAAGCGATCACCGTGAATCGATGGCCGCACGGCTATGCCTACGAATACAATCCTCTCTGGGACCCGGATTGGCCGGAAGGACAACGGCCCTGCGATATCGCGCGAGTGCGCTTCGGAAAAATTACGATCGCGAATTCCGATGCAGCCGCAGCGGCGTACACCGATCAAGCCCTTGATCAAGGATATCGCGCAGTGAAGAAATCGCTTTCTCAGCAGAACGGAGCCTAGCGTGACCGAAACTTCGCGGCGAAACTTTCTTGCCACCCTTGGCGCGTTCAGCCTAATGCCGCTGGAGCGCGAAGAACCCGAGCTTGTCCTTCACAACGGGAATTTTTGGACGGTCGATCCACGCGCTCCACGAGCCCAGGCCGTGGCCATCAGCGATGGCCGATTTCTCGCGGTAGGATCAAATGATGAGATTTTGGGATTCGCGACCGCGCGCAGTCACAAAATTGATTTGGGCAAGAAGACCGTGTTGCCCGGCTTCATCGATGCCCATTCGCATCCAGCCATGTCCGGGCGGCTTCACCTCCGCCAAGTGGACTGTGATTTGCGATCTATCAAGGCGATTCAGTCAGCGCTCCGCGAACGCGCCGCAAAAACGCCTCCGGGCGAGTGGGTGCTTGGATTCAAGTACGATGACACGAAGACCGCCGAAGGCCGGATTCTGACTCTGAAGGATCTGGACGAGTCTGTGCCCGATCGCCCGGTTCTAGTGAATCACAGGGGCGGGCACGAAAATTTTGTCAACTCGCTGGCGCTGCAAGCGGCGCACGTAGACGAAAACACTCCTGACCCCCCGGGCGGCAAATTTGACCGCGACTCCTCGGGGCATTTGAACGGGCGCATCATCGAGCGCGCTGAAGCAGCGTTCGGTAAAGTAATTCCTTCCACTTTTTCCAGAGAAGATTGCCGCGAAGGCGTGAAGCTCATTTCCAAAATGATGACCAAGACCGGGATCACCTCCGTCGGCGACGCGCTGGGAAGTCCGGAAGACCTGCAAGCCTATCAGGATGCGCGAGAGACCAGGGACCTGCCGATGCGTGTCTACTGCTTCATCGCCTGGAGATACGTCGACAAGATGATTGCCGCGGGTGTGCGAACGGGATTGGGAGACGAATGGGTACGCATCGGTGGAATGAAGCAAGTTGCCGACGGAGCAATTTCGGGGCGCACGGCCCGGCTGTCGCAGCCGTACATTGGCTCTCCAAATGACTACGGCACGTTTTCCGCCAGCGAAGAAGAGCTTTACGAATACGGGCGGAAAGGGTATGCGGCGGGCTGGCAACTCGGTACGCACGCCAACGGCGACGTGGCGATCGAGAGAGTTTTGAACGTGTACGAGCGGCTCAACCGCGAGATTCCCCGGAAGGATCCTCGTTTTCGCATCGAACATTGTACGCTGGTGAACGATTCGATTATTCAGCGGATGAAAGCGCTGAATGTTATTCCGACTCCGTTTTCTACTTACGTCTACTATCACGGCGAAAAGATGCAGTATTACGGCAAGGAGAGGCTGGAGCACATGTTCGCGCTGCGGACCTTTCTGGACGCGGGCCTGCATCCCACGCAGGCCTCTGATTATCCACCGGGCGAGTTTGCGCCGATGATGGCGCTGCAGTCTGAGGTGACTCGTATGGACATGAAGGGAAATGTGTGGGGAGCGTCACAGAAGGTCTCCGTCCAGGAAGCAATTCGCGTGGGAACGATCAACGGAGCGTACGCTTCGTATGAGGAAAAGTTGAAGGGCTCGATCGAACCAGGGAAACTTGCGGATCTCGTGGTACTCGGGCGCGATCCATTCAGGGAAGACCCGTCCACGCTCGTCACCATGCCGGTCGAGCGCACCATGACCGGCGGGAAGTGGGTCTACGAGTCATAACCACAGCTAAACCCAGAATGTGGAGGCCCGGGAGATTCGATAGAGGTGAATGTTCTTGTTAATCCTGAAAACGGAGAGGCGGCTCGCGCCCCAATGCGGAGTTGAGTGCACAGGCCGAATTTTCAGCTAACTTGGAGGAGAAATTTCCGATGCACCAGTTTGGAAGAATAGCTCTCTTGTGTGCCGGTCTTTCGTTTGCAACATCAGCAGCGGCGCAGTCGCAACACGTCGATCTCCTCCTGCATAACGGCAAAGTACTGGTGGTGGACGATACTTTCTCGATACGGCAAGCGGTTGCAGTTCGAGGCGGCACAGTCGTCGAGGCAGGCGGCGAGGAACTCGTCAAGAAATATCAAGCGGGCCGAGTAATCGATCTGCACGGCCGCCTACTGATGCCCGGGTTTAATGATACTCATATCCACATATCGGGTGATTCCCGGCGATACATTGAGTTAGCGGGAACGAAATCGATCGAGGAGCTGAAAAACAAAATCCGTTCGAAAGCGAAAGAGCTTGGGCCCGGCGAATGGATTACCGGATACGGCTGGGCGGAAGATGATTTTGCGGAGAACCGCCTCCCTTCGCGCCTCGATCTGGACGAAGCTGCGCCGCAGAACCCTGTAGTTTTGAGCCGGGCAGGCGGGCACAGCGTGGTCGCAAACAGCCTGGCGTTGAAGTTGGCGGAGATTACGCGCGATACGCCCAATCCACCCTCTGGGGTCATCGAGCGCGATAAGGGGGGCGAGCCCACGGGCGTCATCCGAGAAAGTTTTGAAAGCCTGACCCGTCTGGTGCCGCCGGACAAGACGGAAGAGTTGCTGCCGAGTTTCAAGGCGCATTTGCAGGATCTCTTGAGTCTCGGCATCACCAGCCTGGTACAGGCTGGAGTGACTCCGGAGCAGTACACGACAGAATGGGAGGCCGTGTACCGCAAGGACGGAGCGAACCTGCCGAGGGCCACAGTGCAGATTCTGTGGGCCGGCCGCGACAAAATGATCGGGTTCGGAAAGAAAACTGGCGATGGGGACGACCGTTTGCGAGTGGGAGCCATAAAGCTATTTGTCGATGGAGGGTTCACAGGCCCGGCGGCTTACACACTGGCTCCGTACAAGAACCAGAGCGAGTATCGCGGCCAGCTTCGCTACAGCGAGAAAGAACTGTACGAAATCGTGAAAGCGGGAAACGAACTCGGCTGGCAGATGGGTTTTCACACCATCGGTGACGGCGCGATTAAGTTGTTGGCAGATATATACGCGCGGGTCTTGCGCGAATCCCCGGGTCCGGATCACCGGTACTACTTCGCGCATTTTTCCATGCTGCCGCCGGAAGATACGTTAAAGGAGATCAGCGAGAATCATCTGCTGGTTGCGCAGCAGCCGAACTTCACTTACACCCTGGAACAGAGATATGTCGACAACCTTGAGGGAGCGCGTCTGCAGCACAATAATCCAGTGGCCACGCTGACGCGCCATGGAATCTTCATGGCCTTCGGCAGCGACATTCTGCCGATTGGGCCGATGGTGGGCTTGTATGCGGCTGTAACGCGAAAAGGGAAGAGCGGATCAGTTTATGGCCCCGACGAGAAAATCTCCATGGCCGATGCAATCCGCCATTACACGCGCGATGGGGCGTATTTGACTCGGCAGGAAAAAGTGAAGGGCACACTCGAACCGGGGAAACTGGCCGACATGATCGTCTTGAACAACGATCTCCTGACCATTGATCCGAGCCAAATCCTCGCCACTAAGGTTGATCTAACGATTGTCGGCGGCAGGGTTGTTTACGAGAGAACATCAGAGAAGCAAACAACCGCGCGTTGACGCCGCGACCCCGGCAAACTCAATCAGCTGTCGCGCGTCTCACTGCGGAGATGGTCCTGGAGGTGAACTGTACCTTCCTGAACCACTACAACAGATTTGTTCCAAGTCGGAAAACATGCACCCTTGTTCCCAGAATCGAAATTCACCAACTTTAATCTTTTCAGTCTCTTGAACTGAACTTCCACCCTTCCTTTGGCCCCAGTCTTGCCGTCCCAGTTAAGAGGGCATGTGTGTTTCTTATCATCGCCAATCTTTGGAGGGGTGTCTCGAATCGGTTCGACGCCCGCCTCCGTCTTCTCCCAGAGAGGTTGAACCGGTCACGCGCCTCATCAGAAAGGCGTTGCGTCAAGAAGCATACCCCAGGCCGGATTCTGCTGACGGTCTTGCGCATTTCCATGAGTTTCTTCTTCCTACTTTCTTCATCGTCGGCCACGGCGGAGTTGACCGCTTCGCTAGAGAGCCGTACTAAGGCAAATTTTCTCGCTCAATTTCCAAAATTCATCTACTGGCCCGATACTGCATTTCCGTCCGCTCAGGCCCCCTTCTTCATTTGCATCTTGGGTGAGTTCTCGTTCGGCTACTCTCTTGCCGAATCCACGCGAGGCACAGCGGCGCAAGGAAGGCGCATCGAAATCCGCTCGGTGCGCGCGGAACAGAACCTGCGCTCATGTCAAATACTTTTCATCACTCACTCGCAGAGGAAACGGTACGAAAGGGTTTTTGAGGTAGTACGGGGTTCCAATGTTCTGACCGTCGGCGAGACTCCGGATTTTATTGATGCCGGAGGTGGAGTGAGTCTCTTATTTGAGACTGAGTCCCTGCGTTTCGAGGTCAACCTCGCCACTGCGAATGCGGCCCATCTCAGGA
>Ga0307477_10000095_pt1 | contig 129197 bp, 128 predicted proteins | sample atmos_gasesECM2C_FD_203316 | JGI IMG/M metagenome (GOLD analysis project Ga0307477, IMG submission 203316) | Hardwood forest soil microbial communities from Morgan-Monroe State Forest, Indiana, United States - atmos_gasesECM2C_515 | ecosystem: Environmental > Terrestrial > Soil > Temperate... | reverse complement strand
ACCGTGCCGTGGGCAACCATGTGCCCCAGATTGGACAATGCGCCTTGAATCCGCCGGTAACCCCAGTCCCGATTCTCTGTCGCCATGCGCACAATGAGAGCCGCTAAATCGGCCGCTTTTGTTGGACGTCCTGGGCCTCGCTTTGCGCTCCCATCGTACTTCTCCGCGATTAGCGTACGATGCCATCGCAGCAGAGTATCGGGTGTCACGATGGTGGCAACTTCGGCGAGTACTCTCCGTCCCAACAGCTTGGCCCTTACCGCGAGGCGACGCCGCTGTTCGTCATCGGACTGTTTCGAATCCTTAGCACACGCTGGTTCCGCAAAGATTGTGTGCCGTGGCCAGCTAAAGAAGCAGGGGGCGGCGCTCGTCGCGGTCAGTTCCGGCATTGCGAGGCGATGTCCTAAATGTGCAACCATCTCTTAAACCCGCGTAAATACTGGGTCTTTGAACGAGACCGCCGATCCCAGCTCAGTCAGGATGTAACGCCAGTGAACGATGTAGGAGATCCAAGAATTTGTAAGTCATGCATTGAAAAAATCGCGTCCCCGGCGGGATTTGAACCCGCGTTTACGCCGTGAAAGGGCGACCCCCTGACGGCTTTGCAGGAACTTAGAGGGCGCAGGTGGTGCTGTAAAGACCTCTAAGACCCCGGCGGGAGCCGCAGGAACATCTTATCGTTACATCATCGTTACATGAAGAATGAGACTCGGTTTGCCGACTCAAAACGGACTTGCTCTGCACGGTTGAATTCGTCCCGCCGGATCAGACCAGATTTTCAGGTCCCGCGGGAACTGCACCGTGTCAATTTTGAGCTCACCAACCAAAAGCCCTTTCCCTATCTAGCTTTTTCCGCACTCGACAGACCTGAAAATAGCGCGAAAATCACCTGGTCTTGATGGCGAGTTGATGGCGAGTTCTGAAACGGTCCCCAACACACCATGATTCACGAAGTCCAGCAGTTAGTCCAGGCACGCGTCTCGAAGATCTCGAAGACCTTCCCGAGCTTTCTGCGCAGGCTCACGGATCACTCCGGAGGCCCATCCCTCGGCTTCACCAGGTCGGGTGGAAAACAAAGGTAAATCTCAATCGGGATACGGGGGGCGATCGCTCGTCCTCCCCTCCCACACCACCGTACATTCGGGTCCGCATACGGCGGTTCGGCGGGTTGAGCTAGATGTGAGTAGCCGGGCTTTCGATGACACGCGTCGCCAGCGAACGAGTCGGTCCCTTCGTAGACCCCCTTGGAGCTTCACTCCGCCTGGAATCCGGAAGGCCAAGCTATTGGCTTTTCGGCCGCGGGTCGTTGCTGAGATCGCGCGATTTACTCGCAACTCCCTTCCGTTCGGACCTTTGCTCACCGTTCCCGGCTTGGCCTATCGGTTGCTCCGCCTTTCGGCTTGTGGAGTGCCTCAATATCCCCGCCGACTGCGTGACCTACTTTGCCCTCTGCTGACTTCTGCAGCACGGTCAGGAAGAATCGCTTCTTCCTCAGTCACGTTTATGTGACATGCCGCAGATCTCCCGAGGTAAGTTCGACCGCCTTCGACGCACAACCGCCGGATTTACCATCAGTGCGCTTGATGGATATGGGCTTCGCAATCATTGGCTCGCTCGCCCGCCACTGTAGGCCTCTTATCCGGTTCTTGTTCATCGGCTCGCGTCTTTGCTCCACGCTTCTTTCCGGCCCCGCCTCGCGGCGAGTGTGATTTCACCGTTGCGCTTCGCTATCACTTCACGTCCATCACGTTGTGAAGAGGACTTGCACCTCTAAGCTGTCGGACATGCTCGGCACACCAATGAGAAAAGCCGCCCGGAGGGGCGGCTCTTGACTAAGGACAGTTATCGCATACCTAGGGAACGATCAGTGAAATTCTAGTGCCCCAATTCGCCAGTTGGGTACGAGTGTTGCCGCACCTGAAGTTGGTACCTAACCACGTGGTATACGTGCAGGTCTGGTTGATGTATTCCGACGCGATCCAGATGGAATTGCCGTCGGTGGCAGCGGCACCATAGTCACCCCAACGTGGCCGGTTTCCGAACTGGCTGATTGGATTGTAGCCAGTGAAGCCATCGTCCGGTCCTTTGCCTGAAGCGGCAATGTGCAGGGCGTCGACCCCAACCTTGTCGTCGATGCCGGCATAACCAGCGCTGGGGTAGAAATCGTCCCCTAGAAGAGTGAAGGCCATCACTCCTCGCCCGCTCTGGGTTACGGCGATTGCAGGATAAGTCAGGTTGTTTCCCGCCAAACCTGCATAGCCCTGTTGGTGGATTTTACCTGAGTGCGGGTTGATGACGAAGAAGGCGATTCCGGCTCTGGGCGTCGTATCCCCACTGATCGACAGACCCGTATCTAGCGCAGCCCAAAGCTTGCCATTGGCGAGAACGACTTGCTGCATTCGCGAATCGTTACTATCGACCACTTTTTCGGCATTCGGGAATGGGCCGGCTCCTCCAACGACCAGGCGCCAACAGCCAAAAAGTGTTGGCGCAACTTGCAGAGCGGAATCAGACAAGCATTGAGCTAACGGGACGTCACCAGCTTTTTGTGTGGAACGGGACGGCACAGCATACGGGATGGTGTTCACCACGCTCGTGCTCAAGCTGAGTCCTGGGGTTCCACTGAGCGACTTTGTGTTGCTCAAGGTCCAGAGCCGCAACCGGCTATCGACGCCCGTATTCTGGAATACGGCCTCTGAACTCAAGAAGTACTCTGTCCCGCCTTGACTCCCTTCGAACTGGTTCCCCGTTGACAACACTGGCCAAACGGTAAATCCCGGGTTCCCGTCCAGCTGAACACCCAGGCTCGAGTCCGCGGTGTCGAACTGTGTTACCGTCACCGAGGATGCCCCGGCAGCCAACTGGGCCTTGGAGAATGCGTAGATCTGCGCACCTCGGAAGCCGGGCGAAACCAAGTTGAACTCGTTGGTGGTGAGATAGAAACCGTTGGCATCGGCACCGAGGTGCGGATAGTCGCCAAGGCAAGGTCCGTGGGCGGGGTTTCTGCCCAGCGTGCAGTGGTGGTCGGGAGTGCCCTGGGTACCATCGTCTTGCACCGGAAGGCTATAAATGTTCCATGGACCAAGCGGACTCGCGGTCGCGCTAACCGCTATATCCAGGTGATTAGCGCCGGATAGACCCTGGGTAAAAACGTTTGCACGATCCAGCGTCAGCACTACGTGAAACCAGCGCTGTGTTTGGGTGTCGAAGGTGCAGCTCGGATCGGTGATCGAGGGGCCGAATTGCAGGGGATTCTTGGTCCTGTCAATCGCGGCAGGGTACCCATAGAAGCTGTTGAGGTCGATAGGCCCAGTTAGCGGATTGCCGACAGTGTCATAGATGCGTAGAACATCATTCAAAGTCTCCAGCACAAAGCCATTGCCGACACACAGACCCTGATCGGGTGGCTCAAGCGAGAATTGGTTGCCATTGTTGGCGCCAAAGCGCTGGTTGAAATGGTTTAGCCCGTCAATGGACAACAACAATTCGGGATTGGACTTGGCTTTCCCATTACCGTTGTGTGACATTGGGCTTCCTGGCGCCGTCGAGATTGTGCGGTTTACTGCGATACCCGCACCGCTTGCATCGTTAAGAGAACTGGCATCGGGGTCATTACCGATCAGGGCCGAATCGAGCTCCGGTCCCTGCCCGGTATCCGGGGCGATAGGAGAATTTGCTGGGAAGGAAGTAACTCCTACGCGAGGAACTTGCCGCACAAACTGAGCTTGGGCAGATGTCAGCGGCAACAGCATCGCCCACCCTATGGCGAAAATAAACACGGGTCGAGAAAGCATTTTTTCTCCTCCGGTAAGGACAGTCGGTTGTGGTAAAGGGTTGAAATGTGCGACGTTGCGTTAAGTTGTCGAAGAGGACGTGTTTTGCATTCGCGTTCGGATGGTGCCGACTCGAGATTGAGCGCCCAAGAAACGTTAGTCCTTTAGATGACCTACGACTGCTCAAAATTGCTCACTTTTCGCAAATAAGGCATGGCTAACCATTCTCCGCATGAATCCGCTGAAGCCGAAAAAGACAGCCGTAAGCGTAAGAGCAAGCATCGAGCACACCTTAGAGAGTTTTTGCACATACATTTCCTTCCTACACTCCTCGCCCAGTCTGGCACTTGGACGAACACCGGCTGTCTGAATACGCCCCGCACCCCGTTGACGGCCATAAAAAACACGGGACTCGTATCAAGGTATTTGCACCAGCCTAATGGGCCGTCCCGAGTAACGTCAACGGCTACGCGCTGCATAAATGCTCGCACGCCTTCGCGGACAGCGGCCTCACCAGAGTATTTGACAAATAGAACGACCGTACTATCATAGTACGATCGTTCTATGAAGCCGACCATCCGCTACCACACCGATCAAGCCACTGAGACCCGTCGCGAGATCTTGCGGGTCGCAGTTGACATCGCATCTGCAGAAGGGCTGGAGGGCCTTTCCATCGGCCGCCTCGCCGCTGAACTAAAGATGAGCAAGACCGGGATCTTCTCCCACTTTGGTTCCAAAGGACAACTTCAGCTTGCGACCGTCGAAACCGCCAAGCAAATCTTCCTGGAGAAGGTGGTGCACCCTGCCTTGAAGAGTGCACAGGGTCTGCCACGCCTCAAAGCCATGCTGGAGCATTGGCTCGGGTACGTGGAAAGAATCGTATTTCGCGGGGGCTGTTTCTTCGCGGCCGCAGCTGCCGAGTTTGACAGCCGGCCAGGAGCGGTCCGCGATGAAATTGCCGACCTGACCAGGGACTGGGTGATAGCTCTGCAAGAGGAGATAGCGTTCGCACAATCAAAAAAGGAAATACCGTCGTCGATACAACCCGCGCAGTTGGCTTTCGAGCTTCACGCCTACGTGCAAGAGGCCAACTGGGCCTTCAAGCTGTTCAATGACAAGTCCGCGTTCCTGCTTGCCCGGCGTGCGATCGCCGATCGCCTGGCTGCCGCGTCGAGTAAGCGCACCCTCAACAATTCCAAACGATAGGGAAAATGTATGAATCAATCTCTCAAGGGAACGTCAGGGCTTCTTGAAAAAGGCGCTGACTGGTTGGCGAACAGAATCGCCAAGCCGGAGACTACAGAGAATACTGCGTTGCCAATAGTGTTCTTCGCTACGCTGATCTTGTTAGCCACGCTACTCTACCTCTGGAAGACACGGGCTAGACTCTGCAAGTTCTGCCATCCGTTTTATCAATCGCTCTGGCACTTTCTTCCAGTACAAGTGTTCTCGGGAGAGATGACCCCAGCCATCTTGCAGTCGTGCAGCACAACGCTGGGGCTGGGGCTTCTCCGAGGGAGCACGTCAGCCGCGAAGTCACAACCGCGCTAGGCAAACAGTCTGCTCGCGCCACCGTGGGCGTGCTGGGCTGAGACGCATTGCTATGTGCACCTGGCAAGTCGTTGGGCCCGGCTGCTAAAGTGATTACGGCGATCGGGCCCAGCTATGATCGGCGGTTCCCAACAAAAAAGACTTCTCGTGTTGTGCACGACTACGGGATACCAGACGTGCGCCTTTAGCGAGGCCGCCCAGAAGTTGGGGCTGTCCATCACCTTTGGAACGGACCGCTGCCACGTGCTCGATGACCCATGGCGGGATGGCGCTCTTCCCCTGCGCTTTGAAGACCCCGAAGCCTCAGCGCAGAGGATCTGCGATTTCGCCGCGTCCCATCCTCTTGACGCGATCGTCTCCATCGGGGATCGACCCACGTCAACCGGCGCTCGCGCCTGCCATAAACTCGGCTTGCGGGGACATCCTCCCGAAGCGACCGACATCTGCCGCGATAAATACCGCTCGCGCGAGCGGTTGCGGGATGCCGGGCTGAATGTTCCGACCTTCAAGAGATTTCCCTTGCACTCGAATCCGCGCCCGGTTGTTGCGTCTGGGGAAATCACCTTTCCCTGCGTGCTCAAACCACTGGCACTCTCCGGCAGCCGTGGTGTGATTCGCGTCGATACCCCCGAGGAATTTGTGCAGGCGTTCGAACGTATTCGGAAGCTTTTGCGCAGCCCGGGAGTCGGTGTTTTGCGTGAGGAGACTAGCGAGTTCATTCAAGTGGAGAACTACATCGACGGGCTGGAGATCGCGGCCGAAGGCCTGGCCGACCGGGGCAAATTGAAAGTGCTGGCGATTTTCGATAAGCCGGACCCGCTGGTCGGGCCATTTTTCGAAGAGACAATCTACGTCACTCCGTCGCGACTGGACCCTTTCATACAGGCGGAAGTCGCTCGGACGCTGCAACGGGCGGTCGACGCGCTTGGCCTGTTTCATGGCCCGCTCCACGCCGAGTTGCGGGTGAAAGTCAATTGCAACTGGATCCTGGAGATCGCGGCGCGTCCGATAGGTGGGCTCTGTGCACGAAGTCTGCGCTTCGGGAACGGAATCTCGCTGGAGGAACTGATTATTCGGCACGCGCTCAATGAGCCGGTCACGCACTTACGACGCGAGGAGGCTAGCTCCGGCGTAATGATGATTCCCATCCCGCAGGAAGGAATCTACAAGGGAGTTGAGCAGTTGGAGCGAGCCGCGCAGGTGCCGGGAATCGAAGCGATCGAGATGACCGCCAAACTGCAGCAGAAACTTGTGCCACTGCCAGAAGGATCAAGTTATCTAGGGTTTATATTCGCGCGTGGCGACTCGCCACAATACGTCGAAGGTGCTCTCCGGGAAGCGCACCGCAAGCTGCGCTTCGTAATCTCGTCCAGCCTTCCAGTGGTGTAGGGCGTAACGAAAACCTGATTTTTGTGAGCGGAACAGGGCTTCCGCCCTGCAATGATCCTGAGGAAGTAGGTACTTAATCCGCTGATCACCTACTTGGCCGAGCTTACGTTAATTCTTGCTCTTCATTCGGCGGAAGCGCTGCGCCCTCACCAAAGAAGAACTGGTCCAGCTGATGCACGATGATCTCCTGGTCCTGGCCATCCTGCGTGTTCTCCCGGGGACTAGAAGCAGGCCAACTGCCCGCTGGTGGGTTCGGATCAACAGTACCAGGGTTCGGTCAGGTAGGGGATGGTTGCCCGCAGCGGTCCGGGTTGGCCGAGCGGAAGGGGCGCGGGCGCTTCGTCCCCGTCTTCGTTCATGGCGCAATGCAGCATCTTCCAGGCTTCGCCGACGATCACGGTGCGCGACGCGCCAGCCTTGGCATCGCGCTGCACCATGGCTTCGAGGTCGCACTGGAGCCGGTCAACCTTGCGGTCCGGGTTTGCCCACGGATAGCGTAGCGCTTCCTGTTGGAAAGGAGCGATGGCCGCGTTGTGCAGTGGCAAAACTTCCAGCAGGCGCGACCCGGCGGGAATCAACAGGCGGATGGTGAGCTGCACCGGCGGGACGTGCTCCACCAGCCCCAGCCGTATCAAGGTGGCCAGCAAGTCTTCGTAGCCCGACAGCGTAGTCCAGGGCGTGAAAGGCACGAAGGTGGGCACGAGGAAAAGTCCGAGCCCGCCCATCAGCCCGGCGAGACGGATAAAGTCGGCGCGTGTGTGGCCCTTGTCTAGGATTCGCAGCACGTGGTCATCCAACGACTCCACCGCCGTGGTCACGAACGCGCATCCCGTCTCACGCAGCGCTGGGAGGCGCCCGGCGTGCTGAAGCAGGTGCTCCACCTTAATGGTCACGTCGTAAGAGAGGCCGGGATGCTCGCGGTGGAGCGCTTCCACGATCTGCATCGAGTGCCCGACCCCGTTGAAGAAGTCGGGATCACCGAAAGTGATGTGTTGCGCGCCGGCTGCGATCTGGCGGCGGATATCTTCCAGTACCACCTCGCGCTGGACAATGCGAAACGTGCCGTTGTACACGGGCACGATGGGACAGTGACGGCACAGGTGCTTGCAGCCCCGGCTGGCCTCGGTGTAGCCTACGACGCGGGTGCTGTCGTCGGGCAGGGTGAGATGTGCGTACTTTTCCAGGGGAGGCAGGTCGTCGCGATAGGGCACCAGGAAATTCTGCCGACCGAGCGAGATCTCGGGCTCAACCTGCGGCAGCCCAGGACCGGGCGCGCCAGCCTCCAGCCGGCAGACCAGACTCAACAGCCCCTGCTCAAACTCTCCCCCCAAGATCGTGCCGACGCCCAAACGACGCAGCAGGCCAGCATTGACGGGGGCGTACAGTCCAAATCCGCACAGGTGGGCGGCGGGGTTGAGTTTCCGAACCCTCTTCAGTGCGCTCACTGCGATCCGCGTGGCGGTGTGCATGGGCAGATAAAAGGCGATCAGGCTGGCGGTGCGTACCGCCTCTTCGTCCAGCGGCTGTCGCGAGAGGTCCAGCGAAGTGGTGTCGAAGCCGTCAGCACGTAGCCACGCCGCGGGCGAGGCCAGCCCAAACGGTTGCCGGCCCAGTTCGTAGGTCGAGATCAGCAGCACCTTCAGATCGGACATAGAAACCTGAAATTAGTCCTTGTTGCGCGGGGGGACGTATCCCGGTGGAAGCGCGGCGCCCTCGCCGAAGAAGAAATCTTCCAAGTGCTTGACCAGGATCTCCTGGTCCTGCCGGTTGGCGGGATTCAGCCGGTACTCGTTCAAGATCATCTTGCAATGCTCGCCCCACATCTTCCAGGCTTCCTCAGAGACGTTTTCATAAATCCGCCAGCCCAGTTCCGAGTCGAACGGCGGCTCCTCCAGTCCTGGCATTTCCCTCTGGAACTTCACGCAGAAGACCTTGCGCTGCCCTGGCCTCTCCGGTTCAGACGGCATTTGAGGTGTATTACAGCCCACGGGTACCCCTGCTAGGCGAAAGGTTTGTCCCAATAGTATCAGGATGCGGCCGGTATGTACCCGGATTGAAATGCGGCCGTTAATGCCTATTATACTTGCCGCTCACCCTTTATGCCTTTGCCGTCCTCAAATCCTTTGCCCTTTGCGGACAAAGACCTTTTTCCGGGAGCCATGCGCCTGTACGAGTGTGTTTATTCTCGGGTGAAAAGGAGGCCACTTCGGGCGGCTTGAGAACAATTTCATAATCTCCTCGCGTTTCGGATCGGTGTTATTTGGCACAGGTCGTTCACGTGGTTAGACAGATTTCTAAAGAATGCTCTATGCCCAGCAGATTTGGCTGCCGCTAAAACATCGCAGAAGGGCTACTGTGGGCCGTTGCGCGCCAGCAGGGTCGCGCCTAACCTCCACGCGTGTGCATTTCCAAGTGTGGGTCCTGCTGGAGCTGTTGGATTCCGACCAACACCCCTCGCGACGGCAGATCCTTGCGTTCTTCTGCGCCGCGATCGGTTCGCTTCGTCCACCGGCTCACGATGAGGGACTTGATCTCTTCCCTGGTGGCGCCGCTGCGGAGAGATTTCCTCAGATCCGTTCCTTTCTGAGCATAAAGGCACAGGTACCAGAGTCCGTCTGCGGTCAGACGACTTCGGTCGCAGCGTTGGCAGAACGGTGTGGTTGTGGAGGCGATGATGCCGAAGACGGTCCCGTCGGCTAAAAGGAACCGTTCCGCGGGTGCGGAACTATCCTCCACCACCGGCTCGATGCGGCCGTAGCGCCGGCTCAGCGCGTCCAGCATCTCCGCCCGCGAAACCACCTTGCTCCTGGACCACTGCGTCGCCCCACCAACATCCATGTATTCGATGAAGCGCACTTCGGCACCGGCCCGCTTTCCGTACTCGATCAGGTCAGCAAGTTCATCTTCGTTGACGCCGCGCACCACGACGGCGTCTATCTTCAGCGCCCGGAAACCGGCCTGACGGGCGGCCTCGATCCCGAGCAGCACCGGCGCGTGCGTCTCCCTTCGAGTTAACACAAGGAAGCGGTCCGGGCGGAGCGTATCCAGGCTGACGGCTAAGTGGTGCAGGCCGGCGTCCCAGAGCGCCTGCGCTTGCCCGGCCAACAAGACGCCGTTGGTGGTCAAAGCTAAGTCCCTGATTCGCGAGTTCTGCGCCAGCATCCGAACCAGCACGGGAAGATCTTTGCGCAGAAGCGGCTCACCTCCGGTCAAGCGCACCTTCTCGATGCCGACTTCGGTGAACATGCCGGCCAGCTCGCTGATCTCTTCGAAGCTCAGCAATTTTTCGCGCGGCAGCCAGCGGTACTCTTCCTCAGGCATGCAATAGCGGCAGCGCAGGTTGCAACGGTCTGTAACCGAAATCCGCAGGTTGAGAAGAGGCCTGCCGAAGGCGTCAGCGGGGCCCTTTGATTTGACGGAAGGTTGCATAGCCCGGCCGCTTTCTTGGAGAGGCATATGGTAGGCTGCTCTGGCGCCCAAATCAACTTAAGTGTAAAGTCCGCGATTCGGTTTCCAGCCAACGACTGTGGGAGCGAGACATCGCGGAGTTGCAGTCCAAGACTTGGAGACTTGAGCGAAAGCGTGTCGCGGGAGCAAAAAGCAGCCGGCATACGAGGATAGTCGCCGTGCTCCACCCTATGGAGCCGGGCAGCACGGCCGGCGGTCGCTGTCGGCCGCCGCTTCACACTGGGGCTTAGGGAGAATAGCCAATGAATGCAGAACGAACGAGGGCGCTTGAAAAAGAGCTTCAGGACATCTTGAAAATTACAAACCCGCTGGTTCCCGCCACTCTGGATCCGAATAGCCCGACCGCGATGAGCGTCCCAGGAGTCGAATCAGAGGAACTGCACTGGCTACGGACACGAAGAGATGAGATCCAGCAGATGCTTGACGATGACAGTTCCGAAGAGGATATGAGGGCGAGAGTCTTGTAACGTGAGAAAAGCCACTGCTCCCGTATATAGCGATAGCAAACTTCCAGCCTTTCCCTTCGCCCAGTTTTTGCAGAAAAGTTCCTAAAGGATGTCAGGAACGAGTATCACTTCCGCGCCATCTTCAGAATAGTGCGAGCAATGGTTGTGGCCGGTGCGGTCCATTTCAACCGCGACAGGTCTTTACCTATGGTCTTGCCGTGACGCCCCGCTTCCAAAGCAATCTGTCTGGACACACTGCTGATTTCCGCTCCTCCGGCACCCTTCTTTAACCCTTCCAATCCCCTGAAATGTGTCCCTAGTTTCGCGGGGTTGCAGTCACCAGTCACGTTCACAATGTAGTGGCACTCCGCCGAAGATTCTTGAAACGTTGAATCCAGCCCTGAAGCTTGGGCGGGGTAACGGCGGCTTCAGAGAAATAAGGAATTTGGTATTGGAGTCCTAGAAGCCTACGAACGAACTACAAGCAGCCAAAGAAGGCTTATCGGGTGTCCGGCAGCGCGCGGCTCGGCAAGGTCTTGCAACCACCGTACCAAAGGAATCTAATTGAATGAGGGGGCGCTCCCTCAAAGCCGTCGAGCTTCCTCAGGTCCGGCGAATGCTCAACGATCTTCACAAGTTAGAACACGAGCTTCGGACGGCGCTTTGCAGTTGCAAGAAAGAACTGCAAAAACGATCTGCTCGCTGCCCACCATTGCGCGACCCGACACCTTCCCGGTGAACTTGGCGGGGAGAGGGTTTATATGTTCGAACGCTACACGGAGAAAGCACGGCGCGTCATCTCCTTTGCGCGCTACGCGGCTAATCAGTCCGGTTCTCCTTGCATAGAGACGGAGCACCTGCTGTTGGGACTTCTGCGCGAAGACAAAGCTCTTCTCACCAACCGGTTCCTGCGTTCTTATGCCTCGGTCGAGTTCATCCGCAAGCAGATTGAGGGGCACACCGCGATCCGGGAGAAGGTCTCGACCTCGGTCGACCTCCCGTTGAGCAACGAGTGCAAGCGGGTTCTGGCGTACGCTGCCGAGGAGGCTGAGCGCCTTTCGCATAAGAAAATTGGAACCGAGCACCTTTTGTTGGGACTGCTGCGTGAAGAGAAGTGTTTCGCCACCGAGATCCTGCACGAACGCGGCTTACGCCTTCCGACCATCCGCGAGGAACTGGCCCGTACCAGCCAGGAAAAAGCTCAGCCGCAGCGTCAGCGCGAATCTTCCTTGCTGAGTGAGTTTTCCCGCGACCTTACCGAGGCCGCGATGGATACCCAGCTCGATCCGCTGGTGGGACGTGAAAGCGAGCTGGAGCGCGTGATTCATATTCTCTGCCGCCGCACCAAGAACAACCCAGTACTGATCGGCGAGGCGGGCGTAGGTAAGACTGCCATCGTCGAAGGACTGGCGCAGCGCGTCGCCGATGGCGAAGTTCCGTCGTTCCTGGCAGATAAGCGCATCCTGGCCGTTGACCTGTCATTAATCCTGGCGGGCACCAAATATCGTGGCCAGTTTGAAGAGCGCCTGAAGACCGTCATGAAGGAGCTGATGGAGTCGCAGAACGCCATCATCTTCATCGATGAGCTGCACACGCTGGTAGGCGCGGGTTCTGCCGAAGGTTCGTTAGACGCGGCCAACATCATGAAGCCGGCTTTGTCGCGCGGTGAAATTCAGTGTATCGGCGCGACTACGCCGGGCGAGTATCGCAAGTCGATCGAAAAAGATCGGTCGCTGGAGCGCCGTTTCCAGGCCGTCAAGGTTCCGCCGCCGGATGAAGGCGATGCCACCAAGATTCTGTTCGGCATTAAGGACCGCTACGAGAAGTTCCACGGGGTCACTTACACTGACGACGCTATCAACTTCGCGGTTTCGCATTCCAACCGCTACATTCCGGATCGCCTTCTGCCCGACAAGGCGATTGACCTGATTGACGAGGCGGGGGCGCGCGTGAAGCTGCGCCAGACCTCATTGCCTGAGGAGATCAGGGAGGTCCAGAAGCGGATCGAGTTCATCGTACACCGCATGGAAAACGCCATCGCGAACCACGAGTTCGAGAAGGCGCGCTTCTACTCGGACGAGGAACGCAAAGAGCGCGAGAACCTGCGCGCCCTTTGCGAAGAATACCACCTCGATGAATCCTCCACCGGCGTCGTCGGTCGGGAGGACATCGAGGACGTGGTATCGCGCTGGACTGGTGTTCCCGTCACCTCGATTAAAGAAGAAGAATCCCAGAAGCTGCTGCGCATCGAAGAAGAACTGCGCAAGCGGGTCATCTCGCAGGACAAGGCCATCAACGCCTTGGCCCGTGCGATCCGCCGCAGCCGCGCTGGCCTGAAAAACCCGAACAAGCCCATCGGTTCATTCTTGTTCCTCGGACCTACCGGCGTCGGCAAGACCGAAGTGGCCCGCACGCTGGCGCAGTTCATGTTCGGCGGCGAGAAGTCGCTGGTGCGCTTCGACATGTCCGAGTTCATGGAAAAGCACTCGGTCTCAAAGCTGATCGGTTCGCCTCCGGGATATGTGGGCTACGAGGAGGGCGGCCAGCTAACAGAACGCGTGAAGCGCGCGCCCTACTCGGTGGTTCTGCTTGACGAAATTGAGAAGGCGCACCCGGATGTCTTCAACATCCTGCTGCAAGTGTTCGAAGACGGCCAGCTCACCGACGGTTTGGGCAACACGGTGGACTTCAAGAACGCCATCATCATCATGACTTCGAACATCGGCGCGCGCCACTTGCAGAATCGCGAAGGCCTGGGCTTCCAGTCAACCAAGGAAGAAATGATCTCCGACAAGGTCGAGGATCTGGTGAGGAACGAGGTCAAGCGCACCTTCAACCCCGAGTTCCTGAACCGGCTGGACGAAATCATCCTGTTCAGCGCGCTGACTGAGAACGACCTCATTCAGATCCTGGAGCTCATGGTCAGCCAGCTGAACCAGAATCTGGCGCAGAAATCAATCACCATGAGCGTAACCGACGAGGCCAAGAAGTGGGTCCTCAGTCAGACACTAGGCGATCGCAGCTACGGCGCGCGTCCGCTGCGGCGAGCCTTGGAGAAGTACGTCGAAGATCCATTGTCGGAGGCGCTGATCCAAGGCACCATCACCACGCGGCCGGCATTCATCGACGTCTTCCTCGAGGACAACAAGCTGTACTACCGTCCGGTGGACTCGCAGAAAACCGAGGGCGTGCTGCTGTACGAAAACTAGAGTTTGTAAGTTTAATTGGCAGAGGCGGGCCAAGTGGCTCCGTCTTCTGCCTTCTCGGCTCGCCGTCGCAAAGTCCCATGCGCAGTGTCCGTCTGCCCCTGCTCCAAGTTATTGAAGTGTTGCAGACCATCCGAACCTCGGGGTATTAGGACACTTGAAATGCGATGTTTACTTTGCCGGTCTGCCGTGATGCAGGCATAGTGCGACCAGATCCGAGACGTTCGCTTCGCCCACGCACATGACCGTGTCTGCCCCCCCCCAATAGATTTTCACGGTCCCATCGGACTCTGGGACGGCACCACAGGTGAAGACCACGTTGTGGACGTATCCAGTTATTTCCCAAGGATCTTCCGGTTGCAAAATCCACGAGTCGCCCACACCGATGACCTTTGCCGGGTTCTCGAGGTCATGAAGAGCAACCCCCAAACGATAGACCGATCCATCCATAGTTCGGAAAACTCCGTGATAGATGGAAAGCCATCCCTGGTCCGTTTTGATCGGCGGCGCGCCGGGACCGATTTTCATTTCATCCCAGTGATATGGTTCAGGCTTCATGATGAGCTGGGATTGGCCCCAATAGCATAGATCCGGAGAATAGGAAATCCAGATTGACCAGGGGGCGATTTCCGAATGAGGACGGTCAAGCCGGGCATAAAGCCCATCAAACTTCTCGGGAAAGATCACGACATTCCGATAATCCGCCTCAGTGATAAGCGAAACTCTTTCCACTTGACTGAAGTCCTTCGTCTTGGCCAGGGCGATCCGCACTCCATTTCGTGAGTAAGCGCTGTAGGTGATGATGTATTCCCCCTCCAGCCGGGTCACGCGTGGGTCCTCCACGCCAAACTCTTCATAGGCAGCAAAAGGACCGTCCCGGTCAGGAGTCAGAAATGGCTGTGGATCGGCAGTGAAGCGGAATCCGTCGGGACTGCGTGCCAAACCAATGATTGACCGTCCGGTGCGAAGATGGGAGCGGAATAGCATGATGTATTCGTTCCCGTGCTTAACGACCGCCGCGTTGTGAACGGTTTCCACTGGATAGGGAATCTCGGCCTTGGTGAGGATAGGGTTGTGGCTGTAGCGCGTGACAATGTCCGGCTTCATGATCGTCTCCTCGCCTCCAGATCAAAAATCGTTGAATAAACCCGCTCATATCCCTCCACCATGGTATCGATCGAAAAGTGTTGCCGGACACGGCTGCGGCAGGCCCGACGGTCGATTTCAGACACTCGGCCAAGGACCCGAACCGCTTCAGCAACATTTGCAACCAGAAAGCCGGTCTCCCCGTCCTTGATCACCTCACGGCAAGAGCCGAGGTCCATTGCGATGACGGGCACACCGGCGGCATTGGCTTCGACCAGGACAAGTCCGAATCGTTCCGGGATGGTATTCAGGTGCAGGAGAGCTCGGGCTCGAGCAAACAGTTCATTCTTGCCCGTCACGTCGACCGGTCCGATATAGAGGATGTTTTGATCGTCGAGGTGAGGTTTGATCTGCTCCCGGAAATAGGCCTCATCCTGGACGATGCCAGCGATGATCAAACGCATACGGCTCAGACGAGCAACCTCGATGGCTAGATGAACCCCTTTATCCGGGTGGATCCGACCGAGGAAGATCAGGTCGTCGCCGCCGAGGTTTTGAAGGGGGTACAACGAGAGATCAATGCCGTTATAGACGGTCGCGAGGTAATTCAGTCCTGCGGCTCGGTCGGAGTGGCTGACGGAAACGAAATATCCACCACGATACTTATGATAGATAGGCATGATTTTGGGTGACGAGAATCCGTGGATGGTAGTTAGGACCGGTGTTCTAATCAGCCGAGTGTAGGTCAAGGCCATGAAGTCGTAGTGGCTGTGGATAAGATCAAACTCAGCAGCGTGCTCGAACGCTTCCGAGATGTGAAGGTATTCGGCGACTTTCGCATCGACGGTGGCATCCTCTTGATATCCCTTGTCCACCACAGCATGCAGCTGAGCCCGGGTCACGGAATCCCTGGTGGCGAACAACGTCACATCCCAGCCACGGGCGACGAGCCCTTCAGTGATATTGCTAGCCACTGTCTCCCAGGCGCCGTATTGCCGAGGCGGTGTTCGCCAGGCTATCGGCGACAGGACAGCCACTCGTTTGTTGGGCTCTCTCATGCTGTTCGACGACACTTCTTACTGCATGGCCGCCAGCACTTCATCGAGGGGAACAGTAGCGAAACCGGTGGCATGGTCGGCCATGCCATAGGGAATGATCAGTTCGCCGTTGTGGACGAGAGCGCCACACGTATAAACGACGTTCGGCACATAGCCTTTACGCTCCTTCTGGTCCGGTTTGAGCAAAGGTTCGCGGAGGCGGCCGATCACTTTGCCAGGATTGTCGTGATCGAGGAGGAACGCGCCTATGCAGTAGGTTCGCAGAGGGCCGACTCCGTGGCTGAGGACTAGCCAGCCTGCTTCGGTCTCGATGGGCGACCCACAGTTCCCCAGCTGGACCAACTCCCAGGGGAACATCGGTTTAAGGAGAGCCTTGCTTTCATACCAGAAGTGGACATTGTCAGAAAGCACGAGGTAGATGTTCTCATTGTCCTGGCGGGAGAGCATGACATAGAGGCCATTGATTTTCCGGGGGAAGAGAGCCATACCTTTGTTTTTGGCTGCCGGACCGTTCAAGGTGATGAACCGAAAAAGGAGGAAGTCTGAGGTCTCCACTAGCTCTGGAAAGATCATCTTGCCATCGAAGGCAGTGAAGGTGGCGTAATAAACGTAGCTGCCGTCATCGTTCTGAAAACGGACGAACCGGGCGTCTTCAATGCCGTTGCGTTGCGACGGCGTGGCGGGGAAGAGAATCCGCTCAGACAACGGCTGTTGGGGTTGAAACTGAACCTCATAATTGGACCGGGCCAGCATCAAAATTCCCCGGATCGCCTCCTGATCCGACAAGCGCGACTGCTTCATTTCGACTTCGAGATTGGCGCGCAGTTCTTCCAGTGAAAACCGTTCTCCATACTTATCCATAATCCGGCGTGTGAATCCGCTGGTCAGGCCCAGCTCAAATAGTTTTCGCTCGAAAAGCGCCTTCTCGTAGTGGGGATTCGGGATTTGACGCGGCTCGGTGAGGAAGCCGGTAGGGGTTTGAACCTCGATCCGGTTGTCAGAGTGAATGATGCCGGTCCGAAAAGTGATAGAGGAAATGTGTCCCTCCCCGGTGGCGCGCAAGCTGAGGATAAAACGCAAGGCGCCGGGAGGCAGATCAGACTGGTCAGGGTGCGGGACGATGGACGGGTTGAACAGGGCTGCGGATTCTAAGGAGAATTCGCACACGAAATAGGAGCCGATCAACAGCTTTCTTTGTTCGGAAATGTCCTCATCGGTCAACAGGAGGTCTCGGACCTGTTCGAATCGTTCCAGAAAGGATTTGTGGATCTGCTGGTGTCGCCGGGAGAATTCGGCGGATACCTCGTCCAGGAGAGGGCCGATTCGGTTTTCCGGGAGCGACATGACCCTGGCGATAATCCTACCGGCCCGCTGGGGATCCTCGGGACTGAATGGCCGCAGAAGAACGCGGGACTGGTCGGGCCTGAGGACCGTAGCCGTGCGTTTGACGTGAATCGAGTTGGCGTTCATGGACTGGTCATTCCACAGGAACAGGACCGGAAGCGGTGATTTTACTTTTAGGCGGCGATCGGTTCCTTAAAACTCGTCAGCATATTTTGCGCCAAGCGCATCTCCGCCAGCGAAAGCAAGAATGCCACGGTTGATTCCGCTCCCTGGTTCCGGTTGACCCGATCCACGTGCAACCCGTCGCGGCAGCCGCCTGTTTTGGGAGAGCAGAGTTCCAATCCGAGATCGTTCCAGCCGATGAACCAGTCGAACGCACGTTGCGCCTGCTCGTACCACCAAAGGTCCGATGTGGCGCGATAGGCTTCAAGACAGGCTGAGATCATTGCTTGCGCCTCGATGGGCTGCTGGTCAAAGTTGGCGCGCATGCCGCCGCGGCGATAAAATCCGTTGGTGCCAATGGGTCGAAAGTGACTCTTCTCGGAGATTTGCAATTCCGTCAGCCAGCGCAGGGCCTGCAGGCCTCGCTCAAGCACCGCTTGTTGTCCGGTTGCACGTCCGCTCAGAATCAAGGCGTGTGGGAGCTTCGCGTTGTCGTAAGTCAGATCCTCTTGAAACCAGCGCCAGTCCGGCTGGGCGGTCCTTTCGAAAAGTTCCATGAGCCGGGAAGTGAGTGTCTCCCGGGTTTGGTTGACCAGGCTGTCACCGCTCAACCGGCGCAGGTATTCATGAATGCCGATAAGGCCGAACGCCCACGCCCGCGGCGACGTGAACTCCGTCAGAGCTGGCAACGCCAGCGCGAAGAGTTGTCCAGCCATGATCTGGAAGCTCCGATACGGCGAACGCCCCACGCCCACGCCCAGCGCCCAGAGGGCTCGCCCTTGGCAATCCTCTGACCCCTGTTCGTCGAGCCAGCGGCGATCGAAACTCAGGTGGTTGTGGAAGCGTTTCAGTCTAAGATCGAACGCGTGATGCAAGAACGCTGCGTAGGTTGTGGCCAGCGTCCGCACGCGCTCCGGCTCTTCTCCCAATTCACTGAGCAGTACCGCGAGGATGAATGCGCGAGCGTTGTCATCCGTACAGTAGCCTTCCGAAAAATTCGGTATGCTAAAAATGGCATGTTGGAAGATTCCGGTCGAATCGGTCATCCGTGAGAGATGACTCAACTTCAACCCCGGCAGTTCCCGCGGCTTTTGGTCGAGCGTCTTCGTGGCAAGAGATTTTCGAGATCGCGCCGCCCCCTCGATCCGCGACAACTCGAATGAGCGCATATAGAGCTGCGCCACGTTACTCCACACCATCTCACGGCCCAGCTTGTAAGCATTCTTGCGAATGGTATGCCGGCGGGTGTCGTCGCGCAGCAAGCCCATCACCTCGCGGGCTATGGCCGGGGCGTCGCCGAACGGAACCAGCACGCCCTGGTCTTCCGCCAACAATTCTGCAGCGTGCCAGTACGGTGTCGAAATTACCACTTTGCCCGCACCAAACGCATAGGCTAGCGTGCCCGACGTGATCTGCGCTTCGTTGAGATAAGGCGTGATGTAAAAGTCTGCGGCGCCGATGAACTCCTTCAGAGTTTCAAGTTCTACGAACCGGTTGTAGAAAATGACGTTCTTCTCGAGTTTGTTCTTTTTGGCAAGGATTTCGAGGCTTAGCCGGTAAGCCTCGCCATTCTCTCGTAGCTCGTTGGGATGGGTGGCGCCCAGGACAATATAAACAACGTCGGGAAACTCCGCTAGAATGTGCGGCAGTGCGTTGAGCACATATTCGATCCCCTTGTTCGGCGAAAGCAGCCCGAACGTGAGCAGCACCACCCTGCCCTCCACACCGAACTGGTGCTTGAAATCGGTCGGATCGACAAAATCTACTTCGGGAATGCCATGCGGGATGAGATCGATCTTGGCGGGCGGTGCCTGGTAAATCTCCTTCAACATCTGCCGCCCCCGGTCAGCCATGACCACGAGCCGAGTCGAGAGCGCGACTAACTCGTGCATTACGCGCCGTTGGTTGGCGTTCGGCTCACGCAAAATGGTATGAAGTGTAATGACCACGGGCATTCTCAATTCGCGCAGGAGTGCGAGGATATGACCGCCGGCCGTCCCGCCGAAAACGCCGAATTCGTGCTGCAAGCAGACGATGTCCACGTCGCTGATGTTCAGGAAGTCCGCAGCACGCAGATAAGACGATAAATCCTGCTCCTCAATCTCGAAGTGAACTACTTCCGGGTACTCGTAGCCACCTTTAATGTCATTAACCGACACTGAGAAACACTGGCTTTGGGGATGCGCAGCTGCCACGGCAGCAAGCAGATCAGACGTAAACGTCGCAATGCCGCACTTGCGCGGTAAATGGTCACCGACAAACGCGATCTTGCGAATTTTAGAACCTTCTTCCATGAGGCAGTCTTTACATTCCTTGCGCCCCGCGCTGCTATGCACACGAGTCCGCGCTAGACTGCAAATGTGCCGCCTCAGCGTGAACTGGGGAAGACTCCTGTAGTGTAGATTCCTTCCTTCGGTTGGTGTTTTTCAAGGCATGCGGCTTTACCGATCCGACGCGCGTTGGCAGGAGCACGAGAAGGATATTCGCGCAGATGCAGTGATCGTCTCGATGAGCCCCGACCAAGCTATCCCACGGCATGGTTGCATCCCTGCAAAGCCCGTTGCCGTTTCACCTGGCAAAATCATTGTACCTCGCATCGTGATTGGAGGAGTGATTCTTGATCAGCCTGCTGGCGGCGGAATTGGCGCTGTCGGCGTGGGGTCCCCTTGCGGGTACGGAGGTCAGGACGCTCCCGCCCAGGGCGCGAAAGAAATCGCCATAACGCTCAAACCCCCGCTCTGCCCCGCGCGATGCGCTCATCGCATCCTCCGTAGCTGAGGAGAACAGAGGGCGAGCTTTTGGCCTGGAAGGTATTGGCGATAATCTAGGCGCTTTCTTGGGGCCTTTGCTCGCCGTAGTTCTTCTCATTTTGTTCCATCTCAACATCCGATCGATTTTTTATCTGGCCATCGTTCCCGGTCTTCTCGCAGTTTTCATGATCCTGCTGGTCCAGGAACGGGCAGTGCCGGTGGCCGCAAAATCTAAGATCGATGTCAATCTGCGGCATTTTCCGAAACCCTACATCAGCTTTGATCCCCAACACGGCGAATACTCCGGTGTCTTCTCCTTGACACTGGTCGATATTGTCCAGGTCAACATCATCGGCGTTCTCGACACGGTTATGCCGGATGGATCGAGCGGGTTTTCGTTCCTGCTGATCATTACGTTTGGCTTCCCGCCTATCCAGTTAGGGTTCGGATTCACACTCGACACAGTTGGCGGGCTCGGTGGCGTGAACCGCACGATGTCGACCGATGCATTGCACGCTGGATTCCTGGCACACACGCTCGGCGACGTAATTGCGCCGTCAGATCCGATCGCCAATGCGGCGCAGATCGTCAGCGACATTCGCAACTTCTTTCCGGTGGCAGTGGGCCGCTACATCTTTGGTCCGATCGTCGGTATCGGGTGGGGAACTCCGACTCTCATCTCGCTTACGGTAGGTGTGATTCTCGAAGTTCCCGATCCCATCCGGCTGGTCATTCTTGGACTAATTGACGCGGGGTTGCCAACCGAAGACCTTGGACTGATCGAGTTGCACATTGATGTTTTGGGGATTATTGATTTCGGCGCCAAAACGCTGTCGATTGATGGATCGCTCTTCGACTCACGGGTACTTATTTATTCCCTGGCCGGCGATCTGGCATTACGGCTCGCCTGGGGCGACAACCCGAATTTCGTTTTTTCGCTCGGCGGATTCAATCCCCACTTCAACACCAACGGGTTGAACGTTCCCGCAAACATGCAGCGGATGTCGGTAAGCATTGGTGACGGCGATAATCCGCGGATCAGTTCCAACAGTTATTTCGCGGTTACTTCCAACACAGTTCAATTCGGCGCCAACGTAGATGCCTACGCGGCGGCAGGCGGGTTCAGCATCCACGGATACCTGGGTTTCGACGTTCTCATTATCATTTCGCCGTTTTCATTTGAGTTCGATTTTTCCGCCGGTTTCGATGTCGCTTACGACGGCACGACGCTCTGTGGCCTGAACGTGGACGGGCTCATTTCCGGTCCAACTCCGTGGCATCTGCACGGCGATGCTTCGATCACCTTCCTGTTCTTCACGGTCAGCGCTTCGGTAGATCTCACGTGGGGTGACAGCACGCAGGCGGTCTTGCCTCAGCGGCCCGTGCTGCCCGACCTGTTCGCTGCATTGCAGAATCCCGCAAGCTGGAGCGCCGCCCTGCCGGATGGTGCAGTTACCGCTGTAACCCTCGCACAACCGCCAACCGGCGACACCACCCTGCGCGTCCATCCCATGGGAACCCTGCAGGTCAAGGAAACGGTGGTGCCCCTCGATCTGCCCATCACTCGCTACGGAAATGCGACTCCTGCCGATGGCACCGAATTCTCGATCTCCCAGGTGCAGATCAACGCACAGGTAGAGAACACTCAGACTATTCCGGATTACTTCGCTGCCGGGCAGTTTCTGACCTTGAGCGATGCCGACAAGCTCTCGCGTGCCAGTTTCGAGAAATTCGACGCGGGAGTCATCATCGGCTCTTCGGCGATTTCGCAAGGCCAGGATTCCGATCGCGTGGTGACTTACCAGGAGTTCTACATTGATGATTTTGCCGGGTTCTCGCGATTCTCCCGTTTCTATAAGATGCCTGCCGGAATTCACCTTGCGTTGACGGCTCAGGGAGCAGGTTTTAATTCAGCCGTGAAGAATACGGGGCTGGCAAAGTACAGCACAGGACCAGCGCCAGCGCCTGTCAGCGTCCAGGATCCGCAGTACGTGATTACCAGTGTTACTGATCTGAGTGTGCGGTCCGATATTTTAGGCCAAAGCACTTCGTACTTCGAAGCCAAAGCGGCATTGCAGGCACACCTCTCCGATCATCCCGAGGATGCTGGCAATGTCCAGATCATGCCCGAGCATGAGGTGGCGCCATGAGCAGCGGAAATCCCCCACTCGGGAACTATCACTTTCTGGCCTGGGCTAGGCGAGGTATCGGCGCCAGCGCGAACAATGTGGACAACGGTCCGCTGCCCGACCGGGCGAGCCTGAACGTACAACTCTTCCTTCAAGTGCAGGGTGGAACCCAACCGAATCCCCAGGCTGCTCCGCCGGTGTCGGTGGAACTGTTCGGGCCGGGCGATGTTACTGCAATTGATCCGCGGATGGTTATTCGCACCGAGCCCCGGCAGTTTACCGTCAACTTTGAACCGAATTATCTGTGCGGGATCGATTTCGACAGCCCGGATTTCCCCTGGCTGTTCACTCCGGCAGCGCCCAATGGGGACCGATGGCATCCCTGGGTCGCGCTGATCGTGCTCAAGCTGAATACCGAGTTCCAGATTCCCAAGGTCGCCCCCAACCCGTTACCGGTGGTTGATGTATCGAACATTTCAGCGTTGCAGGATCTCACGGTGTCGTGGAACTGGGCTCACGTCCAGGTGAGTGGCGACGATTCGCTCTCGGACAACATGGCTAAAACGCCGGGAAACGTGACCTCGCGATTGCTGTGTCCGCGCAGGCTCGACCCGGAAACATCGTACTCTGCGTTTCTCGTGCCTGCCTTTCAGATCGGCGTGCAGATCGGGCTTGGCAATGATGTCTCGAAGATCACGACTTCTGATCCTGCGTGGACCAATGCGACGCAAGCCCCTCTGCGGCTGCCGTTTTACTATCGGTTCGATTTCAACACCAGCGATGCAGGAGATTTCGAGTCTCTGGTACGAGCCTTGACGCCGACTGTGCTGCCGCCAACTGTGGGCACCAGGATGATGGATGTGAGCCAGCCGGACCCGGGTGTGCCGTCGGCCGGTCCACCTCTGGGCCTTGAGGGCGCGCTCCAAAGCGTGGGTTCCCAACCCACTGCGTGGAATGATCCAGACAAGACGAACTTTCAAACCGCGGTCCAGAACTGGATCAACCAGACGAGCGCCAGCACCATTGATCTGAACAACCCGGGCCCGGACCCGCAGGTGAATCCTCCCATCTACGGCCGCTGGCATGCCGCGGTCGCGAGCGTCGACCGCACTGCGCCAGGCTGGGTCAACGACCTGAATCTCGACCCGAGGTACCGCAGCGGTGGAGGCATGGGCACGCAAATCGTACAACTCGAACGCACGGCACTAATGGAGTCGGCTTGGCAGCAAGTCGCGGGAGTGATCGAAGCGAACCAGGTACTCAAGCAGGCGCAACTAGCACGCGCCGTCACCCAGCAGATCTACCGGCAGCATTTTGTGACGGCACAACCGGAGACACTCTTGAATTTCACGTCGCCACTGCAGGCACGGCTTTTGGCGAGTCCGACCACGGTGAAGGCGACGGTGCGAGCCAGTCGCGTGCCTGAGCGCATGCTCTCAGGGGCATTTCGCAAGATTGCACGGCTGCCCGCACATCTGGGGTTGGCCGCAGCCGGCGCTCCTGCTCTGCTAGGTAAGGTAAGCAGTGGAACAGTCAAGATCATCCCTGACCTGAAGCCGCCGGGAGGGATGGTTTCCTTCGACCAGTCTGCAACCAAGTTGGCACCTGCCTGGGCGGAGTCCTTGCTAAAGTTGTGGCAAAAATGGTCGAAGTGGATCATTCTCGGCCTCATCCTGTTGCTGGTCGTGGTTGCCGTTGTTATTGGCATCTTTGCAGGGTTGGGCGCGGCGCTCGCAGCTGTCGCAGCCATCGTTGGCATTGGTGTGGCTCTGTGGCTCAGTGTCAAAAATGCTCTTGCCAACGCGGCCGCAGCCAATGAAGTCCAGGTTTCAAATTTCACTCCGCAAACGATTGCGCAAGTTCCCCCCGCGTCGAACTTCCAGATCACCGCACCGGGTGTTGCTCTGGCTGGCGGACGAGGCACGGGCCCAACCGATTCTGCTCAAGCCGCGGCTTTCCGTACGGCCACCTCGCAGCTGTTTGGTGCCTATCAGGCGCTGCCGGCGAATCCAGCGCCTTTACCGGCGCTCGACATCGTTGGTCTTCGCAATACGATTGTCAGCCGGATTGATCCGACCGTGACGGTGCCGAGGCGAATTCAGGGGCTGGTCTCGATTTCCTCGATATTGCCCTGGACACCCGAGGATCCACTTGAGCCGGTGATGGCTTATCCCGAGTTCCCTCAGGCGATGTACGCGCCGTTGCGCGACCTTTCCCAGGCGTACCTGCTGCCCGGAGTGGATCAGGTTCCGTCCAGTTCGGTCGGTCTGCTGCAGGCGAATCGCCGGCTGATTGAAGCCTACATGGTCGGGCTGAATCATGAGATGGCGCGCCAGCTTCTATGGAACGGCTACCCCACAGACCAGCGCGGCAGTTACTTCCGGCAATTTTGGGATGTGCGGGCTTACGTGCCCCAGAAAGGCGATCCCACAGATCCCGCCAAGCTCGAAGAGCTGCTGAAAGATTTTCCTCCCGTCACCAGTTGGCTGCCGCTCACGACTTCTCTCGGCACGCATCCGAACCGCACCGACATCGTGGCCAACAATCTCGTGCTCCTCGTGCGGGGCGAGTTGTTCAAGCGCTATCCCAACGCCATAGTTTATGCGGGCAAAGCCAAGCTGGATGCAAATACGCAGCAACGTGTGCTCGATGATACCGACGAGCGCTATCCGATCTTTGGCGGTACCTTGTCGCCCGATTTGACCTTTCTGGGATTCAACCTGGGTGCGGCCGATGCCCGGGGTGGAACCGACAATTCGCCCTACGGCTTCTTCTTCGTTTTTCAGCAGCAACCCTCGGAGCCCCGCTTTGGCCTGGAACCGAATGCGGATGCCTCCCCAGTTCCACATTGGGCCGAACTTGCCTGGACGAATTTTGCAATCCCGGACGCAGGCGCGAAGCCGGCACTGGCAGCCAAGAAAACTCTTTCGATTCCCACCAACAATATTTCTCAGGGCAGCCTGATCGGCAATAGCCCATGGCGGATGGCGTCACGGGTGTTCGGCTTGGTGCAATCGCTCGTGAAACTTCCAGACTTTCTGACCCCCACCCAGATGCCAACCGACGTAGCCATTGCCGCCGGTGGCGGAGTTCCGGGCGCGCCGGACTACACGCCGACGGATCCGGATAACCAATGGGGGGTGAACAGCGCACAGACCGCATACATTTTGTTCCGACTGCCGTTCCGCGTTCTGATTCACGCGGACCTGATGCTGCCAAAATGAGTACACGTCCCAATCCGAAGCCAGTTGTCGCACCTGGAGCCGTGATCGGCAAACCGGGAGTCATCAGCGCCAAGCGTCCACTGCTCCTGCTGCCGGTACATATCCAGACCAGATTCGTTGATCCTGTGACGGATGGTCGCAAGCAGTCATCGGAGTTGTGGATACGGATCTATCCCGACCAGATCGCCGTCAACTCTCACGAACCGGAACTCACCAACCAGGAAGTCTCGGATGGGGAGGCTTATTGGAATGCGCTCTGGCAAGCCGGAACGAATCCCGCTAGCCCGGACGATCTGAAAGCCCCATGGCGAATTTTGGCCGGACTCTCCACCGTCAACCGCCGAGAACGTGCAGATACTGTTCCAGTCACCGGACCTTCCGGCGGCTACGGTACTGTTTCCTGATCTTCTTTACCTGGCGCAAAGCCTGCGAAGATTTTTCGGTGCATGTCGTCCCACGGAACCGCAGGATCTCACTACTCCCGAAGAAAACGCAGCGCAGGCTGGAGGCGCGATTGACGTCGTGGATTTAACCAATCGTGTGAAAGCCTTGCTGACAGGTCTGAAGAATGACATTGCGGCTTTGCAAGCCGCCCAGGGCGGATTACCGGGAGCGACCGATCCGGTTCGCAAGGCTCTGATCCAATGCAGTTGGTATGGCGTGACGGGAGCGATTCCGGCCACGACCGCCGGCCCCGATGCGACGCTCGGCGATCAGGCGCAGAGTGTAATCGATACTTTGCAGGCTCGCTACAACAAGGCCAACGCAGTGGATCTTACCAGAGCACAACTCGCCGATTTCGAAGGAATTTTCAAGACCGTTTTCGCAGCAGACTTCGCGGTTCTCCCGCATGTGACTCCGCCCGATGTGACAACCCTGCAGGCAGCCTTCGGTCAATCCGCCGCACTGACGACGACCGATACGGTAGCTCCTGCTCGCTGGCTCAGACAACTGTCACACGTGCGGCCTGCAGTTTCCCGCATGGATCTCGCGTTCAGCGTGGCACAGGCCTTTGGCACGGCCGCTGTGTACCCGCCTTCGCTCACTCTGGCGCAGCTTCCGCCCGTGGCCGCGCCCGATCGCTGGCTGGCCTTGCCGCTTGATCCGGCGCACCCCCCGCAAAAAGGGCGCGTGGCCTTCGCTTGTGTGACTGCGGGCGATCCGACGAACCAGGCGACCTACGCCGGGCTTATGGTGGATGAATGGCCGGAGCGCATCCCTAATGCTCAGGCGCAAACTGCAGTTGCTTTTCACTTTGAAGAACCGAGCGCGCGAGCGCCCCAGGCGCTGCTTCTGGCCACATGTCCCGACAATCGGGAGACCTGGGACGACCCACTTCTCCAGGCTGTGCTGAAGGAGACGCTGGAGTTGGCCAAGATGCGGACCGTCGACCTTGGAAGCGTGCTCCAGGTAGGACAAATTCTGCCGGCTTTATATTTTGCCCTCAACCTCGAGAGCGCAACCATCTCGACCCGATTCGCAGTGATAGAGGAGGTCGCCAGTGCGATTGGATAGGCTGGCTCGTGCGACCGTCGAAGTTCCGTCCATTACCACCTGGACGCGTCTGGAACCGCAAGCGCGGGATGCCTCCATGCAGCGCAGCTTGCAGGCGCAGGTTCGCGATCCGCTGTGGATGCTGGCCCGCCAGTGGCAAGTGGGCGAGTTTTTCGGGGCGGACGCCGGGTCCCCGGTCCAGGCAACGCTGGCTGCCGAAACCCAGACGGTCACTACCTACCGGCCTGGCGTTGACGACAGCGCCACGGTGGTCCTCGATCCAAGTCTTCCGGTTGAGATTCATGTGGAGCGGGAGACCGCAGCACTGAAGTTGCGCGGCTCCGTGCAACTCGGTATGTATTTCGAATGGCTCGTGCGGGAAAACGGCATTGCAACTCCCGAAGCAGTGATTGCCGCATTCCGCACCTCGTTTCCGATCTCGGCAAATGTCCCTGACCCGAACTATGCTCCGGTGAGTGCAGTGCGCTTTCGCTCGTTAATGGCAGGCAAAGTCACCGATGGCGAGGCGCTGTATGTCTCTGCGGCCGCAGTGCAGGCGGGCAAGGTTCCGCCGATTCCGTTGCCGGCGGAAGCGAATAACCCGGGTATGCCTGCGGTGCTTGCAGCATTCGTTTCGTACCGGGCCAGCCTGTTCAGCGAACCGCAGAACGACCCGGCGTGGATTGACAATCAACTCGAATACGAGTTCGCCATGGGATCGCCAACACCGGGCCAGAATCTGCTGCTGAATGCTCCGGATTTCCCGGGCGGGCATCTCGACTGGTATTCGTTCTCCTTGCAGAACGACAATCCAAACCCGGTCTTCACGGCGAACCCGGCTCAGATTAGTCCGGTGAATTTCAATTTCTTCCCCAACCACGTTACCTTCCGCGGGGTGCACGACCCACGCTGGTGGGTCTTTGAAGACGGCATGACCGACTTCGGTCAACTCGATGCCGAGCACGTGGATTTGGCCAAACTCCTGGTCATGGAATTCGCATTGGTTTACGGCGGCAACTGGTTCTCCGTGCCGATCCCGATTCCTATCTCCACGCTTGGCGGACCACCGACCTGGAACTTGAGCCGCGTGACCACTCTCATCGTCACCGATACGTTTGGTATCCGCACCTTGATCCGGCCGTCGGAACAAACGACGGTGAATCCCGGCGAAACAGCGTGGTCGATGTACAAGCTTTCCGGAGTCGGGATGCGGTCGGACTTCATTCTGATGGCTCCCACTCTCGGAGTGGTCGACGACGCCGATGCCATGGAAGAGGTCTTGTTCCTTCGCGATGACATGGCGGCCATGGCCTGGGCGGTTGAACATAAGTTGCAAGGCGACTTGGACGCTCCTGTGGACATGCATGAAGCGTACCTCGACCGGGTGACGAGGAATCCGCCTCCACCTCCGCCGCAGGCCACGGCCGGAGGGCCGCAAATATACTACACACTAGAGGATCCTGTGCCCGAGTACTGGATTCCGATGGTGCCGGTTCAAACCGCGCAAGGGGCTCTCTACTTGCGCAGAGGCACGATGCAGATACCAACATCCGGCGGGCCCATCACCGTGACGGGGCGGGCGCTTCTTCTTGATCCTGGCCAACCGTTCTTTGTCGCGGATCGCATCATCCCGCAAGCGGGACGCCTGGCCGATCGCTACTTCCGAAGGGCGCGCTCTTACGATGGATCAACATATTTGTGGATGGCGCGCAGTTCCGGCGCGGGTCGCGGGATGGGCTGGTCCGGCTTGCGGTTCGATGTTGTGAATGACATGAAGCCTGTGGCCGCCAAGTGAGCGCAACCCCTGTGCGCCTGGATGAAGAGCCACTCGATCAGAGCGTGCTGTGAAGGGAAGCTTCCAAATCGTAGTCTCCGGGCATCGCAGCGGTCATGCGCAGAAGACGCTCCCACCGTCGCGACTGGGTCGTTTCAAAATGTGGCTGCAGGGTTTTCTCGTGGCTGCTTTCGCAGTAGGAACGTTCATCGCGGTGCTATTCATCGCTTCAACCATCACCTTGGCTCTCTGGATTGCCGCGGCGGTCACGCTCGTATGCGTGATCGCGGTGGCTGCATTTCGAAGGACAGTGCGTAAGCGGAAACCAATGTCAGACCGAGTGATAGACGGCGACAGCGCTTCGCGGTGATTCTTCGAAGCAGGCGACAACTCGGAGCGATCGAACGATTCCAAGGGGGTGATGTTTCGAATGGGAGAAACGGCTCTCCCGGAATTCTCTCTGTTTCGCTGCCGTCTTGAATCCACTCCAACTGCAATGCAACCGATGAGCGGGAACGACTTCGAGTGCTTGGCGAGCAACGGCATAAAATCACGTAGGACAGTGTTTCTCCGCGGTGCTTGTTCGCAAGTTGGAACTGCACTATGCTGGAGTCCTCGCGTCGTCGCTTCGACCCACGATTCATCGTCCCGTCGCATTTTTCAAAGGAGGGTCCTGTGGCTACTATTCCCGTCGCCGCCGTACCTGCCATCTCGCAACTGAACATCACCCCCTCCACGCCGATGGGCTCCAGTCTTTGCCGTGGAGGTGCGACCTTTCGCGTCTGGGCGCCACGCGCGCATGCGGTTTATCTGAACGGAACGTTCGGTGGCACAGCGTGCAACGGTCTCGATCCGGACCTCCTGCTCGAGAACACCAGCGGATACTGGGCCGGTTTTCTGCCCGGTGCCACCGCTGGTGACACCTACATCTTCCTTGTCGTCGGTGACGCCAACACCGGCACCAAGCGCGATCCCTATGCTCGTGAGATGGCCGTCGATAAGGCATTCCCCGAGTGCAGTTGTGTTATCCGCTCCTCCAGCGCGTATCCCTGGCACGACGCAGCCTTTGTTACACCCGACTACTCCAACATGATCGTGTACCAACTCCACGTTGGAGCCTACGATCCCACTTCCAACAATACCAGGCCCTCCACGTTCCTCGACGTGATCAAGAAACTCGAGTACCTCGCCGCCCTCGGCATCAACCTGTTGCAACCGCTGCCGATCCATGAGATGGAAAGCGGCGTCTCCATGGGATACAACGGCGGAGACTTCTACTCGCCCGACCTGCCTTACGTCGAGCGCGACGCACCAGCCCTCAACGCGCATCTGACCACGATCAATCGGTTGCTCGCCGCGAAGGGATTTCCTCCCTTGGCATCGGCGGATATCGCCAGCGCGCCCGCGCAACTCAAGCCTCTTGTCGATCTCTGTCACCTTTATGGAATCGCCGTTGTTTTCGATGTCGTGTACAACCATGCCGGCGGGTTTTTCGGCGACGACCACTCCATCTACTTCTGGGACCGCGCGAACAATGGTGATAACAACCAGAGCCTTTACTGTACCAACATGGGCTGGGCCGGAGGCCTGGCCTTTGCGCTCTGGAATCAGGATGTGCGCCAGTTCCTCATCAATAACGCCAGTTTCTTGCTGAACGAATTTCACGCCGATGGCTTTCGCTACGACGAGATCAGTGTTCTCCTCTGCCTCGGCGGCGATTCAGGTGCCAGCTTCTGCCATGATTTGACCGGTACTCTCCGCTTCGAACGCCCGCGCGCCCTGCAGAACGCCGAGCATTGGCCGCCGACAGCGGACATCGTGAGATCAACCACTCAGGGGGGCTTTGGCTTCGACGTGGTCCAGCACGATGACCTGCGGATCGCCATCCGCTCGGCGGTCGACCAGTGCTCGTATGGTGCAACTGCCAGCGTTAACCTCGACGCCATCGCTGCCGCGCTGTTCCCTCCCGGGATGGATCATGGCTGGCGAGCCGTCACCTGCATCGAGAACCACGATATCGTCAAGCAGGTAAACGAGCAGCGTATCCCGCGCATCGCTGATGGAAACAACCAGCGCACCTGGTACGCGCGTAGTCGCACCCGCGTAGCCAATTCGCTGTTGCTGACGGCGCCCGGGATTCCGCAGTTCTTCATGGGCCAGGAATTCCTTGAAGATAAGCAGTGGAGCTGGGACCTCTCGCAGGATCTGCTGATCTGGTGGGACGGCGTCAACGGCGCCGACCAGGCGATGGTCAATCACCTGCGCTTCACCCAGGATCTCATCCGCCTGCGTTGGCGTCAGCCTGCTCTGCGCAGCGATTCGGTGCGTGCTTTCCACGTCCACAACACCAACCGTGTCATCGCCTATCACCGCTGGATCGAAGGTCAGGGCCGGGACGTCATCGTGGTGGCGAGTCTCAACGACAACACCTGGTGGAACTACAACATCGGATTCCCGAGTTGCGGCCACTGGCTCGAGGTCTTTAACAGCGATGTCTATGACAACTGGGTGAATCCGATCGCTGCGGGGAATGGAGGAGCCATCGATGCCAACGGTAGTCCGGCACACGGCTTTCCGGCATCGGCGAATATCGTGATCCCCGCGAACGGCGTGGTGGTGTTTGCCCGCGATCAGGGCGATTGAACCAGCGCTAGGCAGTTGACGCGGACCTACCGTGTGGGTGCGGTATCTCAAGGTAAAGTTTGTTCCAACCCAATGATCTCTGCCCGAAGCACTCAAGCCTAGAGCGAGAATTGCGCGAACCTTATCCTGAGGAATCGAATCCAATCCAGCCCCAATCACGTCCACGGCGATTCCTGAATGCGTAATAACGACTTCGGGCTCTTTGTGAAGAGCGATGCAACGAGTCGTATGAAGCGCAATGGCGTCCCATACCAACCGGACGTGATGTGCTGGAACGCGACGCTCTTTCAAGAACGAGCGCGCGGCGTTGGCGCTATCAACCTCGAAGCGCTCACTTCCTGCATAGTAGTCGGTGAGTCCTAGATCGTGCAGGATTGCCGAGACGGCCAAGAGCTCGGGATCTGGGGTAGGTTTTGCCCCTTCGGCAATCAGCGCAGCAAAAAGCCATGAGCGCATCGCATGGTTGAAAAGGTATGGTGCTGATGACTCCCGCGCCAGTTCCATCGCATCGCGAACCAGGGGCGTATCAACTACTTTGATCCCGGCTAAAGCCATATCAACAATCCTCTCCGTTAGGTCGTTTGGGGTCCGGCCACGCCAACGTCGGTCTACGGCCGGTCAATAACTGCAGCCCACTTTGGCCGTGAGTACCGAGGACCCTATTTCGTGAACTTCTCGCCGAACATGGGCAGTCCACTCTTTGACTCTGTCTTGGTGGCTTCGTCCTGGATCACGTCCCAATGCTCAAGAAAAACGCCGTCTTTGATGCGAAGAATGTCGGCTGCAATCCAGTTTGTCGGCTGAAACCCCGAAAATCGCCCGTGGATAATCACGAACTCGCCATCCGCCACGACAGTCCCGGGCTCGTATCTGAGGGTCGGTGGGAGGCTCTTGACGAGATTGAACAATCCTTCCCGCCCTGGTGCAATGTGAGCGCTGTGCTGGATGTAGTGTGGTGACCAGAACTTCTCCGCCGCAGCGTAGTCACGTTTGTTGAACAACGTGTCGAACGCTTCCAAAACAAATCGTTTGTTTTTCTCACTCGCATTGTTCATTTGAACTTCCTCTCCTCAAATCGGTCACTGGCGCTCGTACCTCACCATCCAAACACCGCGATCGCCGCGGCGATATTCATTTCCCTCCCATGGAGACCCACGGATGCGCAGGTGCGCATACGGTGTACGCGCGAACATCACCATCGTCCTCGCGTCCCGCATCACGGTGGAAAGAGCCGTGGCTTTCGCATCGAATGGTCAAAGGATCATCGATCACTCCTGCTGATTGGCAGCCGGGCTGCGAAACCCGGATCGTTGCGAAAGCGATTCGCCCGGGCCACGGCTGTGTTTTTTTCATTCGTCAAGACTCACGCCCTTTTGGCGTCACCGGACGCTCGTTCGTACCCACCGTTCCACCATTGGATAGTCAAGTCCGCGTATTCCTCGGCGATGTCCGCCCATGGGAAGTGGCCGGCGTTGACTTTGTCGTACTTGTTGTAAGGGAGCCGGTCATGTAGATAGTCGCCGTTCACCGGGAGCACACCGGGATCGTGGTCGCCCGTAATAATCTGTACGGGCGTCTTGATCGTGGGCAGCAACGTGCCGAGCTTGGGCAGCTCTGTTGTGTACGCACGAAGGAAGCGCAGGGATTCTACGAAGCGATCTCCTTCGTAGGAGCTTAGGAAATCCTCCCGTACATGATCGGGGAGCTTGTAGCGCTCGACGAATGCAAGAACCGACTCGACCCCTTGTCGTGGATCGATCTTGCGAAATGGTTCGAGGTCAGGCGCTCCCAAAACGTCGTTGAGAACACCGCCGACTTGAATTGGCACTGCAGCGGTGCCGTTGCCGAGGACGATGCTGCGAAGGAGGTCAGGGTGCTTCGCGGCGGCAAACAACAGTGTCGACGTGCCGATATCCGGGCCGACTGCGTGTGGACGTTTGAGTCCGAACTCCTTGATGGCGCGAACGACGAATTCGGCCATAGCCGAAGGTTGGAGCAAGTCGTCGCGTCGCTCCGAGTGTCCGAACCCCGGCAGATCGATCGCTACGAGGTGCGCATGCTCGGCCAGACGGAACCACATCTGCTCAAACGTGTAAAGGCTCTCCGGCCAAGGGCTCAACAGAATCGCTGACACCTCGCGAGGAGCACTTTCCGCATAACGAATTGATAACCCGTCGATCGTGCGCGTCTTGGTCTCAATCAGCGAGGCAGTTCGTGTAGCCATGATGAGCTCCTTGAAAGCTAAAGTGCTCTAGTAGTCGAACCATTGGTTAAGTGCTTGAACTTTTTCGTTGGTATAAGGTGGAAATAAGTGATCGATCGCCACATCCGGTGGAGATATCAGGATCGATTTGGCATGCGTGAGAGAATCGTAGCCGTATTTCCCGTAGTAGTTCCCGATGCCGGACGTTCCTACTCCTCCATAAGGCGTCGACTCAATGAACAAAAAGACGTTGGTCTGATTCACAGCACCCCCACCGAACGAGAGGGATTGCAACACGCGGTCGATCGTCTTTTGGTTTCGGCTGAAAATGTAGCCAGCGAGTGGCTTTGGCATCGACTTGATCTTTGCGAGTAACGCGCCGAGATCGGAATAAGTGAGGATGGGCAAGAGCGGCCCGAAAATTTCATCCTCCATGATTTTGTCAGACCAAGAAATCGGGTAGAGAATGGTCGGGGCGAGATAGCGAGCCTGAGCGTCAGACTTCCCGCCATAAACAACCTTCTTGGGATCGATCAGCGACGCAAGCCTTTCGACGGCGGAGGGGCTGATGACGCGGGAGTAATTCGGATTACTCTTGGGATCTGTACCGTAAAGTTCGACGACGGCTTTTTTGCATTCCCTCACAAACTCTTCCGCTATGGACTCGTGAACAACAGCGTAGCCCGGCGAAGTGCACCACTGCCCTCCCCATGTCATGGCACCCCAAACAACTTTCTTGGCGGCATCCGGCAGGTTCGCTGTCTCGTCAACGATGGCGGGGTTCTGCCCTCCGAGCTCAAGCAACACGGGAGTTAGCTGCTCAGCCGCCGCTCGCATCACTACCTTGCCTACACCTACGCTTCCCGTAAGAAACAGGAAATCGAACGGAAGCTTCAGGAGATTCGTTACTGTCTCGCGGGCCCCGACTACAGCGCTAAACGCTTCCGGCTCGAAATACTTGGGAATCAATTCCAGGAGCAACTCGTCCGTTGCCAGCAACGCTTCGGATAGCTTCAACATGCACGGATTGCCAGCCGACAGAGCGGCAACCGCAGGGCGCAACGACAGAAGGAGCGGTCCATTAAAAGGACAGATAATCAGCGCGACGCCGTACGGCTCACGGTACACCATGCCCTTGTGACCGGATGTTGCGAGAAATTTTGGAAGAGGAGCTTCGACCGGTTTCATCCACTCCTTCAACTGCGATTTCGCAAATTCGCTCGTTGCAATCGATGCGGACACTTCGAACGCGTTCTCCTGAGAGGCCGTCTTGAAGTCCCTGCACGAGGCGTCAGCAAAACGCTGATAATTTTCCTTCAACATGCGGACAAGACGATCCAGTTGATCGACTCTCCACTCATAGGTCTTCGTCATATCTGTGTCGAAGTATGCCTTCTGTTTGCGAAAGAGTTCTTCGGCCGCGCCCCATGAGGTAAACTGGATGGAGTCTGCTTGAGATGTGCTCGTCTTGGCTTCTGATGGCGTAGACATTTCCTCTCCTCTTCGTTCTGTTTCTATTGGTCCCGACTTTCCCTTGCCTTAGCGCGCACTCGGAGACGGGCCATTCTTTGTGACCAACACCATACGAAAGCGGGCCTTTGCGGCCATCATCCGGTCATACGCTTCGCGCGCCTTGGATAGAGGCATCACTTCGATCATTGGCTCTACATTTTCGAGCAAAGAAAACTCCACCGTTTCCTGTTCGTCCTGCACGCTACCGGTGGTCGACCCGGAGATGGAGTGCATGCCAAAAACAAGGGAGCCGGTACTGACTTCCAGGGGGTCCGGGGCGATCCCAATCACCAACAGTTTTCCCCTCACGGCGAGTCCGCTCACGAGACCGGACATTGCTTTGCCACTTGGAGCTGTGGCAAGGATGGCATCGGCTCCGCCAAGCGCTCGCAGCCTGGCTCCCACATCTTCCGCTCCGCTGTCGACGTATTGGTGCGCGCCGAGTTCTTTTGCGAGCTTCCCCGACTCCGAACCGAGACCAATGGCGATAGTCCTGAACCCCATCCTTCTTGCGTATTGAATCCCGAGGTGTCCGAGTCCGCCGACCCCTTGGATTGCGACGACGGCACCGGCACGTAAGGCAGAATTTCGCAGGGCGTTGTACGTCGTCACACCTGCACACAGGAGGGGTGCTGCCTTCACAGATTCCAGACCGTCTCGAATCGTTACCGTGGCGCGTGCTTCAATGATCATGACTTCTGCGTATCCGCCGTCGATCATGATGCCGGTGAGCACGGCGTTTGCACAGTTGACAAAGTCACCTCGAAGGCACGCTAGGCAGGTGTCGTCCCACCCACCGCAGATCCCAACACCCACCCGCTGACCCACGGAACGGGTCGTAACATTCGAGCCGACGGCGTCGATGCGCCCAATAACTTCGTGACCAGGTACGCGTGGATAAATAAGGTTAGGCAATGCTCGGTCTACCAGCAGGCTGTCGGTATGGCAAACACCGCAGGCCTCAACCCGAATGCGAACCTGATTAGAACTGGGCTCCTGCAGCGGCCGGCTAACCTCAGTGAAGACCCCGGGCTTGCTGATTTCAATTGCTCTGTACGTTGCGCTCATGTCGCCCCCGCTTGACTCGATGAAGTGCGGCTCACTGCGATGTGCCAACTACGCAACCGCAGATCTGGCCGGACCAAAACTCGGATCAGATAGCTGAGCACGCATGTCGGCTAAAAAGAGCCCCGCGTGTTGCAGAAATGTTCCAGCGTGCTGATACTGCGCTCCGTGACTCGAATCCGAGTACACGATTAGCTGAGCATTCGGCAGGTGTTCCGCCAAAATGAGCGCGTTGATCGGGCCAACAACGATGTCCTTATTTCCATGAACGATGAGCGTCTGCTGCGCGATGTTTTTCAACGTGGCATAACGGTTGGTGCTGGGTATCGCTCCCCATTCTCTAATCGCGGCGAGCTGTGCGACAGCCGACTTACTCGACGTGGGAAGGTCACGATCCTTTGTGCGAGATTCGAGGCGTTTCAAGTATTCGCGTCCGGCTGCCTGGCTCGCATCCGAAGACGTAAAGAAAGCTCCCAACAGGAACGCAGAGGGATCCGCTTGTTCTTCAGCTGATAGCTCTGTGAAGGTAAGCCCTTCACCACCGCGCGGGGCGGTGCCCAGCAGAATGAGGCGCTGGACGAGATCAGGATGGTGCAGGGCCAGCTGCTGCGTAATCATGCCGCCTAAAGAGAAGCCCACGAGGTGAATCGCCTTGATACCGAGTGCACGACAGAAAGCCACACATCCGAACATCATCTCTGCGACTGTGTGGGGTGTTTCTCCTCCTGAAGCGCCAACGCCAGCGTTATCAAATAGAATGACCTCATGATCGACAGCGAGACCGTTCGTGACCTCTGGATCCCAGGCATCCATGTTGGAGTTGAAGTATCCGAGAAAGAGCAGAGGAACCGCCCCTGCTTTGCCGAAGCGGCGGTATGCGTGACGAACCCCCTCCGCCTCAACGAACTCTGTCGGGACCGTTTCATGTGTGTGATTGCTCACAATGCGTTCCCTCCCTCATGGCGCTATGTTTCTGAAGCTTTCGTTCGACCCCGCTCTAGCGCCATCCACTCCCTGATGTAAGCCGAGCAGTGCTGCACCGGTATGCCTTTCGCCTCGCACCCATTGAGAAAGCGAACGCCCTCGATATCCACGAGATTCACTTCCTCCAAATCCAAAACCGGCGATTTGCCACACTTCCGTAATTCCGTTCTGAGGTCGGCCAAATGTTCAGATCGCAGCTCTCCGCTCAGCCTAACTCGCGCCTGGAACCGCTCGATCTTGAGCGTCATGAATCGCCCGCTCCCGACCGCACTCTTGGTTGGGCAACGGACGGGCCATTTTCAAATGATTGAAAACCAAAAGCCTAGAAGGGAGCGATCTCCTGAATCATCAGGAATTCTGATTAATGAGGATTTGAGAAGCGGCTTTCGAGCAACTGGCGGGGAATAACTTAGTTGCCCTGCAGCTTCTTAAACCGAGATTTGATGATTCCGAGGCGTTTGATCTTTGAGTCGAGAGTCCGCGTTGGAATTTTGAGTCTTGCTGCTGCGCCACTTGAACCGGAGACGCGGCCCCCACTATCTGCGAGGGCTGCCTCAATCATTTCCTTCTCCTGCCGTTGCAGGGCGCCGTTGAATGCCACTATCTGACCAGCAAATCGAGGTGTCGCTCGTTTAAGCCATGTCTCGTCCACGGAAAAGGTGTCACCCTCACTCAAAATGACGGCTCTCTCAATTACATTTTGTAGTTCACGAACGTTGCCCGGCCATTGGCAGGATTCGAACAATTTAACCGTTTTCCTGTCGATGGTTCTGAACTTCTTTCCAGCCTTTTTTCCAAGGCGACCGATGAAGTAATCGACAAGCACGGGAATGTCATCGGTGCGTTCGCGCAGTGAAGGCATCTGAATAGGCACAACGCTTAGTCTGTAAAGAAGGTCTTGACGAAACTTTCCCTCGGCGACGAGAGTGTCCAGGTCGCGATGTGTCGCAGCCAGCACTCTCACGTCCACAGGAATGGCTTTGTTACTGCCAACGCGCTCGATTTCACGCTCCTGGAGCACCCGTAACAATGCGATTTGAATTTCCGGGGGCAAGTCACCAACCTCATCCAGAAAAATCGTGCCGCCATTCGCCGCTTCGAAACGCCCCAGGCGCCGTTGCGTCGCGCCGGTGAAGGCTCCCTTCTCGTGACCGAACAGCTCGGAAGCAATCAGCGAGGTCGGTATCGCGGCGCAATTCACACCGATGAACGCTCGCTCCGAGCGGCTGGAGCGCTTGTGGATAGCGCGCGCAATCAATTCCTTTCCCGTGCCGGTTTCACCTAGAATCAAAACCGTGGAATCGGAAATTGCCACTTTGGCAACTTGCCGAAGCACTTTGCGCAGCGCTTCCGAAGAGCCGACGATGTCCTCAAACATCGAGTCACGATCGATTTGTTCTCGCAATGCGACGGCTTCACTTCGCATGAGATCTTCCGCCTGCCTACGATCCTCAATGTCCGTCGCCGTCGCGAACCAGCGGACAACGTCACCGTCGTCGTTGAGCACAGGGTTGTAGCGAAAAAGGAACCAGCGAAACTGGCCATCTTTGCTCAGCAGCCGCTTTTCCGTCTCGAACGGCACGCCCCTTGAAAGGCCCGCCCTGCGTTCGTTTTGAACTCTCTCTAGATCGTCCGGATGAACGTCTCTGTTGATCCGCTCGCGAGTTCCCCCGCCTTTCATTTCTTCCAGGGTCAAGCCCTTGTAGTCAAGCATCGTCTTGTTGACTTGAAGCAAGGTGCCATCCCTATCTAGCACAAGCACATGCTGAGGAAGGAAATCTATCAGTTGCCGCAGCTCGCGCTCTTCCTGTCGAAGTTTATTTTCAGCCTGCTTACGTTCCTCGATGTCCGTACCCGTCGCGTACCAGCGAATGACGCTTCCGCTCTCATCGATTAAAGGGTTGTACCGGATCAGAAACCATCGATATTTGCCGTCTTTCCTCCGAGCGCGCTGCTCGTTTTCGAACGGAACCGAGCCAGAGAGACCTTTCTGCCGCTCCTCGCGAAGTCTCTCAACGTCTTCTGGATGGAACACGCGATCCCGGAAGTTAGCGGCGCGCACTTCGTCCAAGGACAGCCCCGTATACTCAAGTGCCACGCGATTTGCATAAATGACACTACCGCCTGGATTCAAAACGACGATTTTTTGCGGGATGAGATCAACAATGCGACGAAGCTCTTCTTCATCTTGGCGTAGCTTAGCTTGCGATCGCTCTCCCTCGACAGCGATTACTGCGATGTGATCTGCGCCTTCGATCAGCCGCAGATCAGTGTCGCTCGCACTCCGAGGCTCCGTATAGTAGAGGCAGAAGGTGCCGAGAACGTCCTGATTTTTGGAGAGTAGCGGCTGAGACCACGCGGCGCGCAACCCGTAACCTAAAGCAAGGTCTCGATAGTCAGCCCATAAGGGGTCTGTTGCAATGTCGGAAACGATCACTTGCCTTTTCCGAGATGCGGCAGTACCGCATGAGCCCACACATGGGCCAATCTTCAGTGGAGTGATGGCCTCAACCCAGCCCTTGGGCAGTCGAGGACCGGCTGCGTGCCGAAGGTGCATGCCGTCCGCGTCCATCAACATTACTGCCGACTTGATCTTGCTGGCCTGAGCATCGATCGTTTCGCACAACCTTTCCAGGATATCTGCCAGGCAAGCTCCGTTGGCGATCATTTCCAACGTCCGTTTTTCGGCGGCTAGTAGTGCCTCGGCTCGCTTACGGTCCTCAATATCCGTATTCGCGCCGTACCATTTGAGGATGCCGCCGTGATTGTCGCGTGCGGGCTCTACACGGAACAGGAACCAACGGTAGTCTCCATCACATCCGCGCAGGCGAGCTTCAATCTCACCGGCCTCGCCAGAATCCAGCAGGTGCCGCCAAAAATCCATGAACTTGTCGCGGTCTTCTGCGTGAACAGCCGCAGTCCAGCCCCAATCCAATGCTTCTTCCGCAGAGAGGCCGGTGTAATCCAGCCACCGCCGATTGAGGAATTCGGCGGAGCCGTCGGGACGAGCGGACCACGTCAGAGTAGGAATGGCGTCAACGTCTTGTGCCTGCCGAATCTGCTCGGTACTCTGCCCCGCGGATGCCATTCGCAAATTATAGTCCCAGCCTGATTCCATGCACTTCAAGGCCTACCGCAAAGGCGGAACGAATGCGCGCATCATCTTCGGACGATTGCGAGCAGATCACGGTAAAACCCGAAGTTGGCCTCGGCTTCCAACATTACTACTGCATCGCCGACTAACCCGGACAGAACCGGTAACAACCCGTCATGAAGCAGAGCCGGTGCGGAAATTAGCCTAACGCCGAGGCTGAGAGCTGTCTCCCTGACGCTGTGGAGCTGCTCGTGCGGCCGACATCGTTCCCTTCCTTTGCCCGGTTTCTTTTCCTTCTCATGTTCACGTTCCCTCCTCTGGCACTGACGGTAGGGGTTGGCCGGCGTGGCCGCAATGACATATAATCCACTTTTCCGGCCATTGGAAAATCATGCCCGGGCTGACAACGAAACCAACACTGACGAGCAGGCGACCTCCCATATCAGTAGTTATCCTCGCGGTGTCTCCCGTGATGGAGCTCGATCTGGTCGGTCCACTTGAGGTTTTTGCAGACGTGAACCGCACATTCGGAGAGCTCGGTCCTGCCTACGACATCAGATTAGTAAGCGCTCAACCCAAACCAATCATTGCAGGCGAATGCGGAGTCTCTTTGTCAGCGCACGGCTATTACCGGAGACTGCGCGAGCCCGTGGACACACTGGTCGTCGTTGGCGGAATAGCCTCAAAACGACACACGTGACAGCCGCCTTTCTCTTTGGCTCCAAAAGATGGCGGGCCGCGCACGACGAGTGGCTTCCGTGTGCGTTGGAGCCTTTGTCTTGGCTGAGGCAGGTTTACTCCACAACAAGCGAGCAACAACTCACTGGGCCTTTGCGAGCGATTTGCAGAAGAAGTACCCAGATGTCAAAGTCGATGCGAATCCGATCTGGATACAAGACGGGAATATTTATACCTCTGCCGGAGTCACGGCCGGCATCGATCTCGCGCTGGCAATGGTAGAAGAGGACCAGGGCGCTTCCGTGGCATTGGATGTAGCGCGCAACCTTGTCGTGTTTCTGCGTAGGCCTGGCGGTCAGGCGCAATTCAGCGTTTCCCTATCAACGCAAGCTTCGGGACGTACGGCGCTTCATGACCTTCAGGTGTGGATGGCAGAAAACCTGAACAAGGATCTCTCTGTTGATGCACTCGCCAGACGTGCTGCTATGAGTTCGCGGAACTTCAGTCGCGTCTTCAGAAAGGAAACTGGCATTACACCCGCTAAATTCGCGGAACGCTTGCGCGTGGAGGCTGCACGCCGACAGCTGGAACAAACGCTTAGGGCCGTCAAGGAAATCGCCGCTTCCTGTGGCTTCAGCAGTTCTGAGATCATGAGACGTACTTTTCTCTCACAGCTGCAGGTTACACCCAGCGCTTATCGGCTCCGTTTTCAGCGCCGTAGTCCATCTAGGACAAGCCGCTCGTATCGGCATTGACCCCCGAATTGTGGGCAAACCTTGACCTTACCGGGTTAGCAAGAGTAGCCCGCCATCTGGGAGCTGACGAATTTGTAGCTACGCAACTCTTAAGTGTCGCCACTGACGAAAGCGGCGCCGTTTGAGCCTCAGATGGCGCTGAGCACTTCCATCAGATCACTGACCGGAATGACTTCGAGCGAATGCACGGCATTCTTGATCTTCTCACGCGATTTCTCGGTGGCGTGACCAGCTGCCAGCTTATCGAACTTCACCTCGATCTCCTTCCAGGTGAATGGTCGAGTCGGGGCCCCAGCGTAGTCTGAGATTTCCTGCGTGAACGACTGGCCGCTCTTGAGCCGGACTGTCACATGGCTCGGGAGTTCGGCCGGGTAACGTGCGGTAAAGCCATCGTCGGGTCTCACCGTGACCTTCTGAAGCAGATCTTGGACATCTGTTTTCGCAATCCGGCTGGCCTCGAGTTGTGCCGTCTGGACATCGCCATCAAGGAGTGCGACAGCCATGAGGTAGGGGAGGCTATGGTCAGCATCCTCCTTGGTGTGGACACTTTTCTTTGGGCCGAATCGTCCACCCCCGGTGAAATCGTAGGCGTCTTGGAAGACATCAGCCTCGATGCTCACCACATCGGCCGGATCAAATGGGTGTGCCTTGCGTAGTTCAAGCGTACAGAAGACGGCTGATTGCGCGGGAATCGCGGTGTTGTACGTCTTCAAAGCAAGCCGATCGAAGCAATCGAGTTTCAGGTTGTCCCAGTCGACCTGGATCGACTTACCAAGCGCCTGCGCCAGCCCGTTCGGTCCCTCAATGACATACGTCGGGCCAGTCACCCCGCGGGACGCCAGGAAGACCCCATGAATAGATGCCAACGCCGCTTGGGAAGAGTTCAAGCCCTTCCATTGCGAGATCGGTGTGGTGCGCACGACCAACAGCGGAATGACGTCCCCGCAGATTTCGACGGCCGCCGCAGATCGTCCCTCGTCCAGTTGGAGCGCTTTCGACGCTCCGGCTGCTATCGAGAATGAGAGTTGGGTTGTGAGGTCAAACCCATCGGCCATGAATGCAGCGCTGGAAGTTAGTGCCGACTCGACTTGGTAGGCAACCGCCAAGGCAGTCAAGAATTCTTTGCCTGAGCGCCCCGCGTGCTCGCACGCGGCCAGGACTGATCCAAAGTTGTCCGACGGGTGACAGAGTTCCTCCCCGCCAAGATAACTGTCCATGAAGTCGATGTATCGGACGAGCGCCGTGTTGTACTGAGCTGCGTAGACGACGTTAGCTTTCCCGCCGCCGATCAATGTGCATCGCGCATCCGAACCGCCGAACTGTTTTGCCTGTTCCAGACACGCCGCAATTGGGGGCACTCCGAGGGCGCTGATGGCGCACCCCAAAGAATCGAGCACGCTCACTTTGAGGCGTTCCCGCCGCTCGGGAGTCAGGTCCTCGTAGGTCATCCTGTGGGCGAACTTCGCGATACCCTGAGCTTGGCTGTCGCCAGTGATGACCGGCTTGGGCTTGGTGGCAGCGGGATTCTCGCCACAGTCCGACTTCCGCTGGAGCGACTCCTGAGACGGAGTTGCGCCCGCCGATGCGGTAAAGTTCCGGATCTCTTTCAATGATGTTCGGCGTTCGGATTCCATAATGGTCTCGCTCCTTTGCTTTGACGTATCGCTCTCATTCACGCCGCGATCGGTCATCAAGGATTCGGTCACGCCGTCCTCATATTGCCGTTAGAGGAAATTGTAACGGTTTTGCACGCTCACGATCTCCACGACTTCTCGGGCCTGGTCGATTTCTCCGCCCCGCATGGACGTATGATGCGTTCGCTTTGAGGCGCTACCATACAAGCTGCACGGAAATTGACTGCAATACTGCATGGCTGCCGGGATCTGCAGCGGGTGATTGCTGCCGGTGACTTGTTTTTGGCGGAGAGTGGGGGTTGGTGGTGCGGACTTGGCGCTGGTTTGAGGGCAGGAGCGGTGCGAGGTGAGGTGCGGTGAATATTGAAAAGATTTCTGCCGTGACACTTAAGGTGGCCAGTATGGCAAACTCCGTGCGGTTCTACCGGGATGTGCTCGGGATGCAGATCATCTACGGCGGCGAAGAAGACTGTTTTTCCTCATTCCGCACGAATGAGGGAAAGGGGCCCATCCTCAATTTGCAAAAAGGTCATTCCGTGAGTGACTGGGGGCGGCTGATCTTCTACGTTGCGGACGTGGACGCGATCTGGGCATACCTGCGGGAAAAAGGATTTCATCCGGACAGTCCGCAGGACGCTCCGTGGGGTGAACGATATTTCCACATGCGCGATCCTGATGGCCACGAGTTGTCGTTTGCGCGTCCATTGCGACCTCCGAAAGTTTAGGCCTGAGCGTTGAGCCTGAGAAACGAGGCGGCCAAGGCCATCAAAGACGGGAGTAGAATTGGATTCTCCCTAAATTGCTCCCAGGAGGTCACGCTCATGGAAACGCCCAAAGGGCCCGACACCGCCCGCGGTGAGACGACCCTCATCGGCACGTCGATTATGATCAAAGGGGAACTCTCGTGCGGCGAGGACCTTTATATAGACGGCCAGGTGGAGGGCACCATCGACCCGAAAGGAAACCGGCTGACCATCGGGCCGCACGGGCGCGTTAAAGCCAACGTCAACGCCTCCGCTGTGGTCGTCGAGGGTAAGCTGGAGGGTAGTATTCAAGCGAGCGACCGGGTCGATTTAAAACAGTCAGCTGTTGTCACTGGCGACATCGCGACCCAGCGCATCTCCATTGATGAGGGTGCCTATTTCAAGGGAAGAGTCAACATTCAGAGAGAAGCGTCCAAGAAGGAAGTGGTGCGTGCGACTGCCTCCTAAATGAGCTTGCGCTCCCGATTGGTAGAGCGCTTTAATCTCCGCCCCGACGAACGGGTGCCTACGTCGCGCCCCGCGGTGCGCCCACTTTCTGGGTCCATCCAACGGTGCTACGCTCACAGATGATGAATCGCGTCATCAACATCTGGGCTGACGTTATTTGACCGTTTTGCTATCTCGGCTCAGTTTGGGCCGAACACGCGGCGCGAGAACTGCCAGCTGATTTGCGCTGGCTTCCTTTCGAGATTCATCCGGACACGCCGCCCGAAGGTGCACCGAAGCCGTTCTCACCGGAGGAGTGGCCACTTGTTCGCGAGAGGCTCAAGCGTTTAGCTCAAGAAGTCGGACTTCCAATCGACCCGCCGCAACATAACGTGAACTCACCTTTTGCGCTTGAGACTGCTGAGCTCGTGCACGCCCAAAAAGGCGACGGCGAAGCCGGCACTTTTTGCCACCACGTTTCGCGCGCGTTTTTCACCGAGCACGCCGATATCTCGAAGAGCGACGTCATCGTCCCAATCGCTGAACGCTTCGGCATCTCTGCTTCAGACGTGGAAACCGCCTGGCACGAGCGCCGGTTTTCTCCGACGGTCGACGCCTTCATCGAAGACGGGCACAACGCCGGCGTCAGGGGCGTCCCAGCCATGGGGTGGCCGAATCGGCGGGCAATCGTCGGATTGATGCCGCCAACCGAGCTCGTGCTTCGACTTCGCAAAGAGGCGCCGGAACGGTTACGCGAGTGATCGCTGCGACAATGCCTCCTACCATGAAGTCGCAAAGCGGGCCCAATTCCCAATAGGTCCTTGTAAAAGCATATTTGTCTATCGATGCGACAGCCACTCCTGCATGGTCGGCAAACCATACCTTACCCGGATTACGTCAGGGGTTGCTCGTCAACCGCTAGGAATCGCGATTGATGTGATCTTTCCAGAATCCTCGGACAACGGCGGTGCCCCTTGAACTGTCCATGCGCCAGCGTGTGCTGCTTACCCAAAACTTCGTTGGGGTTGAAGCCTGCCAGAGCGGGACAGAAGCTACAAGCCTCCCGGATTCCCGGTATTGTATTTTTCCCGGGAAAGTGTTTGATGGGGCGCTGATGATCAGGATATTTGATAGGAGGTCTTAGAAATGTCTACTGCACGTGTAACTCAAATGCCCACTGCACAATCTGGTGTAACTCAGGAGTTGAGCACTGCCTACGTTCAACCCGCATGCCAGTCGCGACAGAGCATCTAGGTGAGCAGAATGGCAGGTACTTCCTGAGCAATAACTAGCATCATTCGTGTCGCAGCGCAACGCTCGGGGCAACGCGAGCTGCCCGGCGCGCCGGAAGGTATGATGCAAATACAGTAACTGCCAGGAACACACCTACCGTCATCGCATATGTAGCCGGATCAAGCGGGCGGACTTCAAAAAGTAAGGTGCGCAGCAGCCTCGCCGTCACTGATCCCAGCACAAGCCCGGCGGCAACCCCCCACATCGCGGTTCGAAGTCCCTTCGACACCACCATCGCGAGGACGTGTGAAGGAAGCGCTCCCAATGCCATGCGAATACCAATCTCATGAGTCCGTTGTGTAACCGTGTAAGCAAGCACGCCATAAATTCCCACTGCTGCCATTAGCAGGGCAAGTCCGGCAAATACTGAAAGCAGCGTGACTGTAACTCGGGGTTGGTCCGCTGCTTGACTGAGAACCTCTGACATCGTCGTAAGTTCTCGGAATACAAGATCGTGATCGATCTGGTGGATCTGGTCGCGCAGCTGTGAGAATAGCAAATGCGGATCGGAATCGGTCCGCACCACAAGCAACATATCTGAGGGAACGCCGTTTACACCTTGCACAAAAGCGGTGTAAACAATTGGGGGCTGTTCTTTGTCCAACTCGTAAGCAACGTCGCCCACCACTCCGACAACAGTGAGCCAGTCGCCTTCACCAACGCCCAGCTTGATTCGTCTACCAATCGCCTCTTCGCCCGCGAAGAACCGCCGGCGTAGAGCCTCGCTGACGATGGCAACGTGGTCGGAAGCTGGCGTGTCCTGCTCCGAAAAGTCACGTCCCGCCATCAGTGGAATTCGCATGGCGGCAAAATATCCCGGCGTGATGTGCACGTGGGCGACTGTGGGCACATGTTCCCAGCTTGCAACCGGCTGCTCCTGCCGCACAAAACCGGTCCAAAACTGATTGCCGGGATACAAAGGCAGGGTCTCAGTCGCGCCTACCGCCCTTACTTTTGGCAATTGGGAAGCTCGTGCCGACAGATCACGAACGAAGGCCAATCGCGGGACGTTCTCCGGGTAATGGGCCCTCGGAAGGTCAAATTCTGCGACCACCACGTCATCCGCACTAAAACCTACGTTTACGGTTTCCAGGCGATATAGGCTATGAAGCAATAGTCCTGCACCGATCAAAAGGGCAACTGCGAACGCGGTTTCGATCGCGACCAATGCGGATCGCGCGCGGCTGAGGGAAGCTTTGCGCGTTCGGGTACTGAGATCTTCATGCAACTGAGCGCGCGAACTTGCCAGGGCAGGCAGTATGCCGCACAACACTCCGCTCACAGCAGTGATACCCACAGCAAACACTAGTACCGGGACGTCAAGGGCCATCGTGGCGGCACGAGGCACCGGATGGACGCTCATGCGCCGCAACAAGGCGACCCCCCCAATAGCAAATGCCACGCCTGCTGAGCCACCGCAGAAGGCCAGCAACATGTGTTCGGTCAACAATTGACGAATCAGGCGCGTCCGGTTGGCACCTAGTGACGTTCGAATTGCGATTTCGTGAGTGCGCGTAGTCCCGCGTGCGAGAAGCAGATTCGCGATGTTGGCAGAGGCGATCAACAGCAGCAATCCCACCATGACAAGCAGCAGGATGAGCGATGAGCGCGTGCGTTCGTCGGTGATTTCATGCTGCAGTGGGACGATATACGTGGTGATGCCTTTGTCCTCATCGTAACTGTTACCGAGCGTGCGCATAAACGTTTCGAACTCCGCCGATGCGAACTCGAGCGATATGCCGGGCCTAAGCCTGGCAATGACATGCATCCATCGGTTATTCCGTCCGGGGGGATGATCTGGTGGAGCAGAGGCCGGGATCCAGACTTGAATTCGTGGATTCGGAACTGAAGCCGCATCGGGCATGACCCCAATAATCGTGAACGGCTCTGCGTCTAGTTGAATCGTGCGGCCAACTACTGCCGGGTCGGCGGCAAAGGCGCTGATCCACAGTGAACGGCTAATTACAACCACGTGATGGCGTCCCCACTGCTGCTCGTCGGCAGTGAACGTGCGCCCTAGTATTGGGTTTACGGATAGCACCTGGAAATAGCTCGCGAATGCGGTAATCCCCTGAACCCGTGTGGGTTCACCAATGCCGGTAATCGTGTCTTCGACTCCCCAGTACGCCGCAATGCCTTCAAAAGACCGAAGCTGTTGTTGTGCGTCAAAGTAATCCGGGATGGAAAGTGGTAGCCGCGGAATGCCTCGGGATGGCTGCCGGCACCAAAGGGCAATCAGGTTCTGCGAATTGGGAAAAGGAAGCGCCCGCAGTAATAGCGCGTGGACTGCGCTGAAAATCGCCGTATTGGCTCCGACGCCGAGGGCCAGCGTCAGAACAGCTGTCGCCGTGAATCCTGGCGCGCGCCTCAACTGGCGTACACCGAAACGGACGTCTTGCCACAACGATTCCAGCCCCGGCAGGCCAGCCTGTTCGCGAACCCCTTCGGTTATGCTGAGTGTGTTCCCTAAAGCAATGTTGGCTTGGCGAAGGGCTTCCTCCTGCGCGAGACCGCGACGCAGGTTCTCGTTGAACAACATGGCGCGATGCGTTTCCAGTTCCTCGTTGAGCTCAAGTTCAGCACGAGTTCGGTGCAGCGCACCCACGATTCCGACGAGCAAGCCGCGTAGCGTCGGCATCTCAGACTCCTTCACCAGCAAGCAGGCGCCCGATCACGGCCGAAACGCGCTCCCAATTGCCAACTTCGGCCGCGAGTCGCTTCTTGCCAGCCCGGGTCAGTTCATAGAACTTGGCACGACGGTTGTTGTCGCTTTCGCCCCAGTAAGCCGAGATCCAGCCACACTGTTGCAGCCGCACCAGAGCCGGGTAGATCGTCCCTTGGTTCAATTGAAGGAGGTTATTTGAAACCTGCTCAATCCGGCGCGCGATGCCATAACCGTGGAGCGGACCCATGGTGTCGAGGGTCTGCAACACCATGAGATCGAGCGTCCCCCGAAGAATGTCAGCTCTCTGCTGAATCAATCGAGTCGTCCCTGTTGATTATCAACATGAGAATAGACGGTTACCCCTGTAGAATGTCAACAGGAATCTTTTCTTTTCTACTCACTCGTTGCATGGGCGCCGTTTCGGATGACCGGCAAACTGGAAAGTTGAGTCACAAAAGGCAAGACGAGCGAGAAGTCGGCATCTGGGAAAGGTGCCCTGCCTGACTCTGTCGTGCGGTTGGCGAAATGGCAAGGTTGCTCGTCCGTCTGCCTCTCTCCGACTGTTCATCTCTTTGCTGACTCGACAACAATCCCCACTTCGGGTAGCTGTAGGCCAGACCATCAGACAGTCGATGGCCGCGATTGATCGGCGCGATCATGAGCATATTCGAGCCCGTCGGCAATTTGCTTTGCAAGGGCCAAAGCTTCCTCAAGGGGAAGCGGCCCCTGGCTGATGTGCTCGGCGAATGTTGGACCTTCGACCAGTTCCATGACCAGTGCACGAGTTCCGTTCGATTCTTCGAGGCCGTAAATCGAAGCAATGTGGGGATGATTGAGCGATGCCAGGACTTTCGCTTCACGGGCCAGGACTTTCGCTTCACGGGCCATGCGTTCCGCGTCGCGGGCAAACACTTCGGGCAGCACTTTTAGCGCGACGTCGCGGCACAGGCGTGTATCATGCACGCGATAAACTTCCCCCATGCCGCCCGCACCAATTTTCTCTTGGACGCGATAGTGCGCGATCCTCTGCCCAATCACTTGGGTGCCCTTGCGTGTCATGCTACGAGGGTCGGTGTCGCACGTCAAATGAACGCCAGCTCGCCCTTGCCCGCATCAGCGTTCCGCCTGAGTAACGAGCAATCCGGAAGTTACCTTTTCACGTTTTCATGCGGACTCCGACGACGTTGTCCAGAAGTCGGCTTGGAGGAGATCGCGATTGATCTCCTCCAAGCCCGTGTCTGGATAGGTTCAGTGTTGCCGACGATACATCTGGATCGCCTTTAGTTTGCCAGGCCTCTCTGCTTGATCACCAGCTTCGAGGGGGCCATCAATAAAATACGTGAAGTGTCCATAGTCAGTGCAAGACTGGAGTAACGCACTAGCTTTTACTGAGTCGCAATTGGTGCGCCATTCGGCTACGCAGTGACCAGCCACAGCAGCCAAGGGCAGACCGCGGAGCGGGTGCTAATCCACGTGGACACCGAGAAAAGCGAGCTGTTGGTCAACAACCGCTTCGCGTACGTATCCGTTTCGCGGGCTCAACATGACGCCCACATCTACACAAATGACGGAAGCGAGCTTCACCGCAGTCTCAGTCGCGAAAGTTCGCAACGTACAGCGACCGAAGTGGAACAGGAGCTGGCCGCGCCAAAAAACCGAATCGGTTAGCCAGCGAGGGGGACGGCCCTCCGAAGAGGAGCAAGGTCATAGTCTCGGAATAGGTCTCGCATGAGATGCATAACGGGGAATTGACCTATGGTCCGGCTGTCAGCGTGGGCCACCACTTCAGCAGATCCATGAGAACTGGCTATTCTTCGTGCTTACATGAATAGCAGGCTTCACAACTTTCGGTTTGCTCGTCACACACGAAGTGTGCAGGCACGGCTATCGGGTCTGCTCACTCATATCTCAACAACACCATGGGATCGACATTTGCCGCGTGCCGCGCCGGAAGATAACAGGCCAGAAATGCGACCATACATAGCAGAACCGAAACTCCGCTATAAACAGCCGGGTCGCTGGAACTGACGCCGATCAGCATATGTGTCATCATTCGCGTCAGTGCCCATGCGCCAAGAAGGCCGATCATTACGCCCAGGAATACAGTCTTCATTCCCTGATTCACGACCATCGTCAGAATTTGCCGCTGAGTTGCTCCCAAGGCGACGCGAACTCCGATCTCTTGCGTGCGCCGAGACGTGGCGTACGAAACGATGCCGTAGACTCCCACCGTCGCGAGAATTAATCCCAACATGCCGATGAACCCTGTGAGCGACGCTCCCAATCGAAAGATGAAGAATCCGGTAGCTCCTTCGAGGGACTCTATCATTGTCCGCATATCGACAATCGTCATGGCTGGATCGAGCGCGTGGATTTCGTGTTGGATCTGGTTTGCCAATGATGTGTCAGCTATGGAAGAGCGGATTTGTAGCACCTGGAGTGACGTGTAGTTCTGGGCGAGGGGAACATAATAGTAAGGCTGCGAATCCTCGGCAATGGTCTGGTACTTACTGTCATGCGCAACCCCAACGACCCGGAGGAATGGGCCCGACGCGTCTCCGATACTGAAGCGTTTGCCAATCGGTTGTTGCCCGGGCCAGAAGCTGCCGGCCATAGTGTGATTGACGATCGCCACAAGTGGAGCCGTCTGGCTGTCGGAATCGGAAAACTCGCGCCCGAGCAGAATTGGTATACGCATCGTCTTGAAGTAATCGGGATCAACGCGGTTAAACAGGATCGACGGGAGTTGCCGATCGGCCGATGACACTTGGCCCTCAACGTAAATCTTCTGCCTGCTCGGAAAAGAAGTTATCGGTACTGACGAGGCCAAACTCACCGACTGAACGCCTGGTATGACCTTAATCTTGCTTTTAAGCTCCTCGTAGAACTGACGTGTCTGCGCCTCGTTGTAACTGTTGATCTGCGGATCCAGCGCAACGTTCAAGACATGGTTCGGATCGAAGCCGAGATTCATGCGCTCGGCATTCTGCAAACTGCGCGTAAACAGCCCGGCGATAATCAGCAGCATCAGGGACCCCGCAACCTGCATGACCATCAGATCCCGGCGAACTTTATGTCTGCCAGCATCTTTGCTGTGCCGTTGATGCAGCACCGCATTGGCATCCGATGCGGTTGCCTTGAGTGCGGATGATAAGCCAACGAACATTCCGGTAAAGACGATACCGGCGAAAGCGTAAGCGAAAACTGCCCAATCAAGGCGGGTGTCGAGGTGCAGCGGTACATTTTGAAAATGAATCGAACTGATCATCCCACTGATCCACCACCCTACCGACACCCCTATGGAACCGCCCAATGCTGCGAGCAACATGGTTTCTGCAAGCATTTGCCGAATGAGTCGGGCGCGGCTGCCACCCAGCGCCGCGCGTATCGCCATTTCACGCATGCGGGCGGAGGCACGCGCCATCAGAATGTTCGCGACGTTCGTGCATGCCAAGAGAAGGACGATTGCAGAGAGGACCAGAAACAATGCGGAAATTATGATGAACGCGTTGTTTGCATAAGGAATCGGACGGGCCAGTTTCTCTGGCAGAACGCGTACGCTGAACCCTTTGTCCGAGGCAGTGTGTTCCTGGGCCTGTTGTCTGGAGATGACATCGAATAGACTTTGGGCCTTGGTGATGGTTACTCCCGGCTTGAGGCGGCCCATCGCAAGAATCAGTCGTTTATTGCGATCATTCCAGAAGTTAATGCCAGGACCGCTGGGGAAAACTGTGCTCAGTGGCACATATCCATCCATTTCAAAAGCCGCAAACGGGCCGTGAAACTCCTTTGGCAATACGCCGACGACGTCTACCGGTTTGCCGTTGATTCGAACTACTTTCCCGACTATCGTTGGATCGCCGCCAAACCTTTTCTGCCAATACGCATATCCCAGGACCAAGACTGCCCGTTCTCCTGGTGTTTCTCCCTCACCTGGAAGAATTAATCTGCCGAGTACAGGCCTCAATGTGAGCCCGGAGAAAAAATTCCCGCTTACACCCAGGAAAGAGGCCTCCTCGGTACGGCCTTCGGTGGTTACTCCCATGGTGCCCGCGAGTGCCTCACCAAACATTTCGCAGGACTCGGCTGAGTCGTGCCGAAACGCAACAAATTCTGGGTAAGAAAACCCAAGCGCCCCCAGCGGCGAATTCTTTTCCTGTATGGCCAGGGTCACAATTTGTTCCGGCGACGGGACCGGTAAAGGCCGAATCAGAAAACCGTTCACAACGCTAAATGTCGCTGTGTTTGCACCGACCCCCAAGGCGATGGTGATCGACACGACAGCGGTGAGCGACAGGTTCCTTTTCAGTGCTCGCAGTCCGAGTCGAATGTCCTGGAACGGAGTTTCCATATCTCTTCCTCACCGTATTGGAGTCCAACGACGCGATCGAACTTGGCCGCGCGATACGATCGTAGCTCGCGAAGCAAGGCAACACTAATATCGGAGGGAAAGATTCTCCTCAAATTCAGCGCCCGCCAGAAGAACGCGCATGCCCCCTCCCGCCGTCAGGTGTAGAACGCGCCCAATCTACAACCTTGCGCTGTCACTTTGTCCGGGCCGATGGTCCATTGCCTGCATTGGCAACTCGGATAATCGGCCACTCGGAAGTTGGAACTCTGACTCCGACGCAGTCCATACAGATTGGACCTGCCTCGACAGGGAATGACACGGTAGAACATCAATGTTCCGGCCGCCTTCGTCGGCGCTTTTCAAGTGATCACCGAGCTGTGATCCGTTTGTGATCCGTTTGTGATCCCTTAGCAACTGCTTACCACTGCCTTCCACTGCTTCCACTGCTTCCACTCCTTTATGGCGCCCGCCGCGCGCTCTATGTTGTTGAAACTACGTTTTCGAGTAAATTCGAATCCTTTAGAGCCCAACACCCTTACCTTGCGATGATTCAACGAATTGGAAGTGGGTGGTTTTCTGCTCGCCAAATTTTCAGCCCGATGCCCGCCGAGGGAATCATTGGGTTGACTCCGGAGCGGGCTTTTGTCCGCAAGCAGTTGCACCATGTAGACACGCTGAGCGTGCAACGCCTTCCCAAAGTTCCCGTGCGTGTAGATCACCGCTGTATCTCGTTTGGCATGACGAAGCATCGTCTGGCTAACAGTGATGTCCTTCATCGTCTCGAAGCTTCTACTTAGGGCCACCGCGAGATTCTGCAGATTCTTTTCAGCCCTCAGCCTGCCCTTTTTTCAATCCCTTTGCTGCCGAGGACGCGGCAATGGTAAAGATCGGCGTCGGAGTTTTGGAAAATGCCGACCTGTTGCACCGCATACTTTCGATGTAATCCCAGAGCAGGGGCTTCTTCGCTGGTGCGACGAATTACCCAATGTCCGCTATCCCATCGCGGCGGCGGGCATAGCTGCGATTGGGCATTATACGGAACGGCCCGCAGTGCACGGAGATGGCACGCACGGTTTTGCAGAAACCCCCTGACCGCGTCAGGTGACCGCTGGGGTCTCGACCACGGTACTTGGTCGGTTCTGCGCCACGTCTATCCACAAGCCGATATTCCAGTGGTTCAACTCAGCATTGACGAAACGCAACCGCCCTCGTTCCATTACGAAGTCGGCAAGCGCCGGGCGCTCTTACGAGAAGAAGGCATTCTCATCCTCGGTAGCGGCAACATTGTGCACAACTTGCATGCCTATGCCTGGGGACGGCACGCACCGGAGCCGTACGATTGGGCGATCTCGTTTGAAACCCGAGTCCGCGAGCTGCTCCTCGCGGGAGAGTACAAGCCGCTCGTGAATTACGAGGATCAGCTCGGCAGTGAAGCGGAACTAGCAGTGCCCACGCCGGACCATTATGTGCCGCTGCTTTACGTTGCCGGCACTCGCATACCATCCGAGCCGCTCACACTTCCTGTTGAGGGCGTAGATGGCGGTTCGGTCTCGATGCTCGCAGTGCAAGTGGGCTGATTAAAACTGGGGAACACGCTGCCCGCAACACGAAAGTGGTCCAGAAACGGGCTTCTGGGAAGCGCGGAACTCGGTTTCCAAGGCGCTGACAGAAAGTCAACCCGCTAGGGCCGAATCCCAGGCTTGTGATCGCATTGCATTCGCCTGATGCCCTAGTGGAAACCGGACTGCGCACGTGCCCCCCGGAGAAAAACCAGGGCGTTGCCGCATTCTATGCCGAGCAGTCCGTTCTCTACAGTCCGGTTCGCTGGGCAATTATCGCGAAAAATGGGCGTCTTTCGCGTATTTTTGAGGAAATGGTTGCGGAATTTCTCTGCAGTCCAGACTGCGTGGCGGAGCGGAAAGGATTCGAACCCTCGGTACAGGTCTGAAACCTGTAAGAGCCGATGTTTGCGTAAGTTACACGGAATCAAGAGCTTCAAGAATTCTCTGCGACTGCGCGCTACCCGCCAAGTCGTCGCTAACCGGTGGGGTTCCAAAGGACTATCGGAGGGGAATCCTTGGCGATTCTGTGGCTGAAAGTGGTCACTTCGAAGCTCCTGTTTCGGCCCGGTTGGGTTAGTGTGTGACTGCTTGCCTAGCGGGCAGTCACGAGATCGAAACTTTCTCCGGCGAAAAGAATTATTTCAGACGGGGATTCCCAATAATTTTCGACTTTCTTGCTCGTGCTTTCTAGGCCGTTATAGCTCCAGTTCCCACAAGCCGACTTGAACTAAGCCGCGTTGCGGCGGACGCATGCGCGTGTTGTTGAGCCGACGGTGGAGGTGACCTGATCTAGTGTGTGTCGCAGAGGAGGAACTCTCTGTGACCCATCTACGCCAGATCATGCTTGAGGAGTTACGACGCCGCAACTACGCCGAGTCCACCATCCACATTTATATCCAAACGGTCGAGCATTTCAGTCGGCACTTCCATCGTTCGCCCGATCTGCTTGGCCCCGAGCAGATTCGCCAGTATCAGGCTGCGTTGTTCACGCGCTGGAGGCTGGCCCCGAACACCGTAACGCAGCGCTTGGCCGCTTTGCGATTCTTCTATGTACAGGTGTTGAAGCGCGGCTGGAGCGTTGCCGAGACACCGTATCCGAAGAAGGTTCTGCACTTGCCGCAGGTGCTGAGCCAGGACGAAGTGGCGCGTCTGATCGACGCGGCAGAGTTTCCCTTTCATCGCATTCTGCTGATGACCCTCTATGCTACGGGCGCACGCCGCGCAGAAGTGGCGCACCTGAAGATCAGCGATATCGACAGCCAACGCATGGTCATTCATATCCGGGGAGGCAAGGGACGCAAGGACCGTGATGTCATGCTCAGCTCCAAGCTGCTCGATGCCCTGCGCGTCTACTGGCGCGGGCTGAAACGCAAGCCCACCGACTGGCTGTTCCCCGGCAACCGATGGCATACGGCGAGTCATCCGGTCTCCACCAAGGTTCTCTGGAACGCCTGTCAGCAGGCCGCCGAACGTGCCGGTCTTGAGCACAAGCGGATCCATCCCCACACTCTGCGCCACTGCTTTGCCACGCATCTGCTAGAAGCTGGTGCCGACCTGCGCACCATCCAGATGTTGCTGGGTCATCGCGACCTTGAAGAAACGACGATCTACCTGCATCTTTCCCGGCGGCATCTCAGCGCCACCGGCAGTCCGCTGGATGCACTCACGATCCGAGGAAAAGGAGAGCAGACGCAGAGCGCATGAGCCGGCCTCCTCTGGAGGTGGCCGACATCGTTCGTTGTGCAGGGCAGTCCTTCATTGAACGCAGTCGCAAGTGGATCAGCTGGCAGCATCAAAAAGTGTTGCTGGCCATCTCGCGTTGCCGCACCGCTGCGCTGGGTGGACATCGCGATCAGTGCGTGGACTGCGGACATTCCGCCATCTCATACAACTCGTGCCGCAGCCGGCACTGTCCCAAGTGCCAGGGCAACTCGCGCCTGCGCTGGCTCCATGCGCGGGAACGAGAGTTGCTGCCCGCCAGTTACGTGCACGTCGTCTTCACCATGCCGCGAGAACTGGCTCCGTTGGCACTGCAGAACAAGCGACTGATCTATAACCTGCTGTTTCATTCCAGTTCTGCAACTCTACTGCAGATCGCCTGCGATCCGCGGCACCTTGGAGCCGAGATCGGCTTCTTCAGCGTGCTCCACACGTGGGACCAGCGACTGCAACATCATCCTCATGTTCACTGCATAGTTGCCGCTGGCGGTCTGGCTCCAGATCACTCTCGCTGGATCTCCTCACGCCACTCCTTCTTCCTTCCCATCAAGGTGCTCAGCCGTGTCTTTCGCGGTAAGTTCGTCGCCGGACTCAAGACTGCCTTTCAGACAGGCGCACTCCAGTTTCACGGACATCTCTTACCGTTTGCCGAACCGCGCGCCTTTGCCTCGTGGCTGCGGGTATTGTTCCGTCACGACTGGGTCGTCTACTCCAAACCGCCTTTCGGCGGGCCAGAACATGCGCTGCGCTATCTCGGCGCTTACACCCACCGCGTCGCTATCTCCAACCATAGGCTGGTTGCTCTGGCCGACGGAAACGTCACCTTTCGCTGGAGAGATTCCGCTCATGGCAACCGGAAGCGGCTCATGACCCTGCCGGTCGATGAGTTCCTTCGCCGCTTCCTCTTGCACCTGTTGCCGCGCGGCTTTATGCGCATCCGCAACTTCGGCTTCCTCGCTAACCGGCGGCGAGCACAACTTCTTCCGCTTTGTTTGCGGTTGCTCCAGCCATCCGATCAGCCAACAGCGCGCACCGCCCCACCGGCGCTGCCCATTCACTCGCTGTGGCGATGTCCGCTGTGCGGGGGAACCATGCAGGTCGTCGAGCGCCTCTCCGCCACGCAACTTCTCCTTCGATCCCCGCCTCATCTCAGCCGGTGCGCGGCATGAATCCACAGCTCCAGCCTCGAATCTCGTTCGTGCTTCGGCGCGCATACTGGTTCTGTGTCTCGCCCTTGTCACAATCCAGTGTGGTGCTGCGATTCAGACTCTCCGATGCACGGCCTCACGCCCATTCTCCCTACCACCCCCTACTAAAACCAAAGCCCTCTGACCGTAGCGGCAAACTCGCAAACGATCAAGACCGCCTCATCCAGATACAAATCCCATAGTCCCGCAGGGCGGCTTCCTTCAAGTCGCTGTATCTGAAGCGCCCCTCCACAGCGTCTCGACTCCGAGCTCTTCCTTCGGGGGCGCTTCAGATACAGCACTAAGACTTCTGGGGAGTCAGCGAGATTTCATTTACCTGATTACAGACTTGTGGCCCGGCATAACTTCCGTGTAGCTCGTTAATCAGGACTTGTGCGCGCTCCAAGAAAGTCGCGGTAAGTGACCGAGAAGATAAAATTCCCGCGTGCGACAACCTATGCGGCATGTAATGGCGCTTCGCGTTTCCAAAGCGGTTCTCGTTTTTGCAATCGCACTTTTCTACACGATTCTGGTCCTAAACAACATAACGGATTACGGCCCCAACTACGAGTTTGTCCGCCACGTCCTGATGATGGACTCAACCCTTCCGGGGAATCACCTCATGTGGCGCGCCGTCAATTCGCCGCTAGTACATACGGTCTTCTACATCGGCATCATCGCCTGGGAATCACTCACTATGCTCCTATGCTGGTGGGCTGGTTTTCGGTTGCTGAAATCGCATCGTGCGGACAGGACGCAATTCGACGCTGCGCTGAACGTCGCCGTGATTGCGCTGACGACGAGCCTGCTGATGTGGTTGGTGGCATTCCTCGATGTCGGGGGCGAATGGTTTCTGATGTGGCAGTCGCACATATGGAATGGGCAGGAAGAAGCATTCCGAATGTTTACCATTGTCGGTGTGGTGTTTTTGGTTGTGGTGCAACGCGAGCCAACTCCCGATTAGTCGGCAAACCTTCTTACCGGATTACGGAAGGGTTGTCCGTCACTCAGCCGGAGTCAGGATGGCCCCCGTTCGCCGGTCAGCGCCAGGCCCATGTCATCAGAAACATCAACACGTACTCCACTCCATCGCCCACGTTATGTCCAATGATCGGTGCCAAGAGACTTTCCGACTTTTCGCGCCAGTAGGCATAGAGGATGCCAAGAGCGAATGCGTATATCTGCTGGCCTAACGCGATCCAGAAGTTCTCTGTCCAGAAGCTGGTGAGGTGAGCGAGTGCAAACAACAGCGCCAGAACGACTCCGGCGACATGCATCTCGTATTTCCAGAAACGTACACGGCCCGAAGTGCGGTGCATGAGGAACGTTTGTAGCAGCCCACGGAACGGAATCTCTTCGGTCGGCCCAACAAAGATCCATTCGAAAAAAAACCACGCTCCTATACTCCGAGGCGTCAAGGCAAGATTGTCCGGCGGTGGAATATGTCTTAGCATTTGGGGAAAATAATCGACAACAGTCATTAGCAGGCCGAATGCCGCTCCCCACAACAGCGCCGATGGCACGTAATGTCTGTGCTTGGGCCATTGCAGCCCGTACTCGGAGAGATTTCCTCTGCTGAACCATGCGATTAGTGCAACGGCGATCAGCAACATTACGGCATGGTTGGCGATCACCGGCAAGGCCGTCTCCGTTTTGCTTGTGTGCTGCGTAAGCAAGAAGAAAACATAGCCACTCGGCAAGACGACAAGCAGGCCTAATCCAATCGTCGCCAGAATTGGCCAAAGACGAAGCTGGAGCCCGGAGATGGAAAACACGGATGCCTCGCTTCCGATGAGATAAGCATTCGTCTTGCTCGTGCTTGTGGTCTGAGAACCCACAGTGCCTTTCACGATGATTCCATCAGACATTCCAATTCGTCTCCCCCCGTTGGACTGTGCCATGGAAATGACGACGGAAGATAGAACGCGGTTTCCGCTTGGAACGCGATTAACCGTAGAGTCGGCCCGCCAGCCTAAACTGACGGGGCGTCATTCCGGTAGCCGCTTTAAAGACACGCCCCAGATGGCTCTGGTCGGAGAACCCGGCCTGCGCGGCGATCCCTGACAGAGAATCCCCACCCGCCAGCGCATTCATTGCGTAGTCTACCCGGAGCCTCCGCACATATTGCCCCACTGTCATGCGGTGGCAGCGCCGAAAAGCGCGAGCCAAATGAACTGGATGCGCTCCGACGCGCTGGGCAATCGCAGTCAAGCTGAACGGCTGGCAGAATTCGGCGTGCAAGATTTCGACGACGTCCTTCAACCAACGTGGAGTGCCAGATTCATCCTGTGCCGAATGCTTCCAGGGAAGCTGATAGAGCAGCTCGACGGCCATGGCTTCCAGCAGTAAAGCGGATCGGAGATCCGAGTCGATGAAGGCCTGGTACGCCCGCCGCGCCAACCAGGAGACCTGGCGATAGGGGAGGGCGAGCGATTCCTCGGCCTGCAGTTCGTATTCCCGCAGCGTCGACGTCCACCTGGGTGCGAGTTCTATGCTGAATATTGCGCCGCCACGGTTGCCAAACGCGTCGCTGTGAGCTTCCCCAGCGGGATGATACAGGACATTTTCTGAATCACAGTGACGCACTTGCTTTTGGGAATACTGCTCCTCATAAGCGCCGCTTAGAACTAACGAGAAATAGGCCATCTCGTGGCAGTGGCGAGGAATAACGGCGCGTTCACGATAAAAGTACTCGGTAAAGATAAACCCGCTAACCAAGCGGGTCTTGACCGGAACACCCAAAAACGTTCCAGGGCTTAGCTTCAAAGCTCGCTCTCCGCGAATTGCATTCGATCGAGTAATTATTGCAGAAAATGGATTCGCGCAGTGACGCCTCCCTCAGGTGAGGAAGATGCAAGGAACATGCGCCTGAATAAACGTCCGGGCGTCGGTCTTAGCGAAGTACCCGAACCGGTGTCAGTGGCAGTATGGTCGGCAACTCGGAAGTTGGCCCGAAACGGGCTTGGGGGAGATCAGCGGCCATGTCCTCGAAGCCGACTTCTAGCCCGGCATAGTGTCAGACCAGCCGTATCCGGTGTGCGTCAAGCGGACGGCTCGCGTATCGCGCATTTTGTCAGCTTTCGCGTCAACTCTGTTGTTGATGTTACTCTACCTCTCAAGAAAGGGAGCACCGCTGAAAAATGCTCGTGATTCGCCCTGCTGTTTCAGATGACGTGCCTCTGCTCAAAATGTTGATCCACGAATTCGCGAAGTTTGAACACGATCAGGCCTTCGTAACGGAAGAGAGTCTCCAGCGGGACGGATTTGGATCACAACCTAAGTTTCGTGCTCTCATCGCTGAGTGGAACAGTCAACCAGTCGGCTATGCGCTCTTCTTTGACTACTATGCATCATTTCAGGGACGCGGCATATTTTTGGAAGACCTTTTCGTACGTCCGCATTTTCGACGCAAGGGTGTAGGCATGGCGTTGTTCGCACGCGTTGCGGCGATCGCTCAGAAAGACGGCTACTTCGGTGTAATTTTCACGGTGATGGAATGGAACAGTAGCGCAATCCAGTTTTATGAGGCGTTGTCTGCCACGTTTCTGAACGACTGGAAAGTAGTTTGCCTTAAAGGCAATGCCCTCGAGACTGTCGCAAAGAAGGCGAAATAAGCCGTTATCTCAACAACCGTGTACAGCCTTCTCCAGCGCCAGGCACGTACATGTGCACGGGCTGCAGCATTCTCGTCATTCGTCTTCGCTCTGCCGGAGGGCCTTCGTCATCGGATCGGGCCAGGCGGTGCCAACTGTCGGGGGGGCAACGTCAACGACTGGCGATCGCAAGAACTCTTCTGCAAAGGCCGCGCATCCTTATTTTGGATGAAGCGACTTCCTGCCTTGATCTGGAAGGAGAGGCGTTGGTCCTTGGGAATCTTCGACACTGTCTCCAGCCATCGACGATCATCGGCGTTTCGACCTTCTCCACGCTTGAAAGGGTTCTCTTTCTCTCGGCTGGGAGGATTGTCAGCGACGGCAGTCCGGATATATTCACGAGCGATCCGGATGTCTTCCGCAAATCTGCTGCCCCCGTTAGCAGTGCACGGAACCTGTCTTCTGTGAGTGCCGCCGTTCGCACACACCGAGGCGAAAATAGCAAATTCGGCTATTTTCGATATTCGGGGGTATGGAAAATAGCGTGGCTCAGGACGAAGGCGCTGTTCCAGCCAAACGCTCCCTGGATATTCACTTAGGGAGTGATTTTCTGAAGAAAACACGATCAAAGCCGGAATCACGACGACGAGAGAACTCCTGATAACCGAGCCTGGCATACATGGCCAGGTTCTCGTGCATCAGGGCGTTGGTGTAAAGCTGAATCTCGTCATACCCACACTGTCGGGCCCGGCCCTCGGCAAACTCTATGAGTTGACGGCCGAAACCTGAGCCCTGGTGGTCGGGCTTAACCGCTACGTTGTCCAGCAACATGTAATCGGATTCTCTCTTAAGCACCACGAGCCCTGTGATTTCCGCACCCAGCACGAGCACCCAGACATTGCCCTGACAAACCAGTTCACGGTAGTCATCGGTCATTGGAGCTGGTGGTTTACCAATTCTCGAGACGTAGTGCTTGTAGGCCACGGTGACAATCCGCTCGATCTCCTGTAAGTCGGATTCCGACGCTCGACGTATTACAGGCTCCACACCGGTACCCCAGCAGTTGAAAGTGCCTCGATTTCTGCACGAGGCCAATTGACAACATTGTAAATGGCACCATACTGCTCAGCTCCCCGCGCGCGGAAGAGGAGGCCTGACATGCGTTGTCGACGCGAGCTAACCTGTCCAGCATGACCCTTGATGAGTTCCAGGATTCGGTGCGACACGACGGTCCGGCGAAAGGGCTGAGCTTCGAATTGACCGCGTTGTGGTGGGACAGTAAGGGCGACTGGACCAAAGCTCACGAATCGGCGCAGCAGGACGAAGGTCCGGCGAGGGCATGGGTGCACGCCTACCTCCACCGCAGGAAGGAGACGCCTCGAACGCCGCGTATTGGTGCCAGAGGGCGGGCAAGAGTCCCTCACGAAAGTCACTGACGGAAGAATGGAACGAGATTACGCGTTCGCTCCTCCGGTGATTGCGAAAGATCAATTAGGCATGGATCCCGACTTGCAGAGTCACGACCGAAAAACGAACAAATTGAGTATTGCTTAGCCACGAACAACTGAAGCATCCCGTTGATCCCACGTAACATTCCCTCCGTGATGTCGCTTTACTGAAAGATTCCATTTTTGGCCCGCTATTTTGGGCCGGGCTTTGGCTTTTGCTGAAATACAGCCAGCGCCGATCTAAGCGCCAACCAGCTTGATGCACTCTTCCAGCACGTCCACGGCGAGATCGGCTTGTCCTTTCGTGACCACTAACGGCGGACAGATGCGAACCGTGCTCGGACCACAGCCCAGGAACAACACGCCCCGCTCGAAGGCTGCCTCTACGATGCGGTCGCGCTCGGTATTGCCATGTTCCTTCGTAGCTTTGTCTTTGACGATCTCGACGCCGATCATCAATCCGCGGCCACGCACATCGCCCACCACCTTAAACCTGGAAGGCCAGTCGGCAATGCGCTTCATCATGTGAGTACCGACGCTGGCCGAGTTATCCAGCAGTTGCTCCCTTTCGATCACGTCGAGCGTCGCCAGCGCTGAAGCTATGCAGACCGGGTTTCCGCCGAAGGTCGAGGCGTGCGAACCGGGAACCCAGTCCATGATCTCGGCGCGAGTCATGGTCACGCCCAGCGGCATGCCCGAAGCAACACCTTTCGCCATGCAAACCATGTCAGGCTCGACACCTGTGTGTTCGATGGCAAACCATTTTCCGGTGCGGCCGATTCCGCTCTGCACCTCATCGGCGACGAGCAGAATGCCGTGACGATCGCAGATGCGGCGAAGCTCTTGCATGAAGACAGGCGGAGCCACGACGTAGCCGCCCTCGCCCTGAACCGGCTCGACAAAGATGGCAGCCACTTCCTCAGGAGGCAGCGTGGTCTTGAACAGCTTCTCTTCGATGAAACGGGCGCAGCCTAGGGCAAAGTTGTCAGCCTCCTGAGCGCCCCTGACACGGCCGCGATAGACATCGGGGTAGCGAACGTGAGTCACACCCGGCAGGAGCGGAGCAAAGCGCCGCCGCTGCTGCGGCTTCGAAGCCGTGAGCGAAAGGGCGCCCATGGTGCGCCCGTGGAACGCTCCGAAGAAGGCAATCACATTCTGACGCTTGGTGTGATAGCGCGCCAGCTTCAGCGCGCACTCGATCGCCTCAGCTCCGGAATTACCGTAGTAAATGCGGTGCGGTCCGGGCGTGGGAGCAATCTTCGACAGCCGCGCAGCAAGCTCGACCATGTTTTCGTAGTAGAAATCCGCGCCCGACATATGGATCAGCTCGCTCGCCTGCTTCTGAATTGCCGCAACCACATGGGGATGGCAGTGACCGGTGGAAGTTACGGCGATGCCGGCCGAGAAATCGAAAAATTCGTTGCCGTCAACGTCTGTGACGATAATGCCGCGCCCGCTCTTGGCCACCATCGGATACGAGCGGGTGTAGGACGGCGAAATATATCGCTGGTCGCCTTCGAGCACGCGCTTGGCGTTAGGGCCGGGCAGGGCAGTCGTGATTCTGGGACCAACGATCATGTTCGTGGTTACTGTTTCGATAGCCATGGGATCCTCCGTTTTGGGAAGAGCACGACTTCAGTCGTGCCGTCTTTGGCCCGTAATGGCGTCGGGATTTAGCCCCTGAGGGCCTCGACGTACGGCCAGCTGTCAGTGGATCGGGCCTCGCGGGTCACAGCGCAAGATCCACTGTGCTCGTTAGAAGAACGAGGCGAATCAAGGAGGAAGAAGAAACTAATCGCTACCGAACAGGCTGGGACGGAGCCGAGAGGGCAGACTCGCCCGATAGCGCCGCGGACAAACCAGGCAGTGCAGCCAGCACTCGGGCAGATGCGAATCGGCCGTAAGTGAATGGCGGTGTGACTGGAGAAGATGCGAATTGGCGTTCTTCTGCAGCATTGCGAACGGCCAACATTTCTGCCTGATTATACCCCGCAGCACCGTTGGTGAGAGCGAAGACACAACAAAATTTATGCAAAATCTCGAGATCACAACGTACAGGCACTCTGTATTGCAGTGCCCCGAGCCCAAGATTCTGCAAGACAACAAGTGCCTCTTTTCCCACAATTGCATTCACAGATATTTCATTTTCATGCTGAGAATTGCGTTGACAGCGATCAAGCAACTGTTTAGTTTGGTTCGCGTCGACGACTGAAAGGATTGGCGAAATAAACCTTGCCAGTCCGAAGTAGGCTGAGTGATCTGCTCGGCAGGGCAACCTGAAGCAACCAGACCCGAAAAAACCGACTTGCTCTGCGAGGAGCAGTTGGGGTTTGGATCCGCGAAAGCGGTGATCGCATCAAAGGCTGCGACGGTGCATGCATCCACACTTTCGGCTCCCTCGCAGGAGTTGATGGATGGGGCATGACCAATGTCGCAGCCTTTCCCTTAGACCCCACATTGCAATGCTCTCATCCGGCTGCTTTCTTAGCAGCGACTTTTGCCCTTCCAACTTCAGGTTTGCTAGTCTCTATTTTTCAACATGAAGTGTGGGTGAGGCTGTGAGAGGTCTCCTCAACGCGCCGCCCCGATTGGCTTTGACCGGTTTGCACCGGTAGTGGGTAGGCGCTTTTCGCTCCGCATCGACCGTTAGCGCCAGTTTTCACCCGATAACACAACGGCTGCAGGACCAACTCTCAACGTTGCCTCGACCGCTCGGGGCGAGTTTCGTACGTGCACAAAGGGCAAGATTCTGCAAGAATCACATTAATCGGTTAAGTGATCCTGAAAACAAACCCACTTCTCGAGAACCTTTGTTATTGGGATTTCTCAGCTTCGACATGAATGAACCGACCCTGCGGATCGAATATGGGAACGAGAGCGACCTCGATCTCCTTCGCCCACTCTGGCTCTGCCTGCACCACCACCATCAAAGCATCGCGCCAACACTCGCGCCCTACGCAGGTGACGATGCTTCCTGGCAGACGCGACGGCGCTTCTATAGCGATTGTCTTTTGCACAAGGGTTCGTTTGTCCTGCTGGCACATTCTGGCGAGGAACTCATCGGTTATGGCCTTGTTCTGGTACAGCCGACTTCCTCGATGTGGAGCGACACTTGGGTAGTTGGCGATCGGACGGCGGAGATGGAAACTATCGTGGTCGCTCCTGAATGGCGCGGTCGAGGCGTCGCCAGCCTGCTGATGGATCGAGTCGAGGCCGAATTAGAGAAGCTGGGTATAAAGGACGTGATCATAGGTGCCCTGCCCACAAATTCGGGGGTTCTGGAGTTGTACCGGCGGCGCGGTTTCGAACCAACCTGGCTGGTGATGACACGCTTCGCAGCGCGCACGCGAAGGTAGCACTGAATCATGGCTTGCGCTCACCGCTGTTTGCTGTCTTTCTCCGGATTTCAGAATGAACTGTGGATCAAGTTCGCTCTCGGTCATCGCTCAAGGATTCCGACCTCCGGTTGATCGGTTTCGGACAGCCGACGGCGAATGTCTCTCTGATAAATTGCGGATGGGACGGGAGTCACAATCGAGCTGCAAAATCTCGGCTACGCCGCGATATTAGCGCGACCTGGAGCATGCATTCAGCGGGCGACTAGGCCAAATGGCGCGTGTCGATTGCCGGCTCGCGAGCGGCTGAGAGCTGGGAATTGCGAGTGGAAGGACCGAATGGATTTGAAAGTTCGTACACTCTCTCGGCTGGCGCCGGTGAACACGAGCCTGCGGCTATCTGGACGCTTGTTTTGAGGCTCGTGCCTTCTGCCAAGACGTGGCTATTTGCTATCGCTTGACCAGGTGCAGCATTCGTTTCTTTTCGCTAAAATGTCTCCGCAGGAAAGGAGCACAAATGGCAAAGAAGAAGATCGATCCACTAAACAGGAAGCAGTACGGCGCCGTCTCCGCCGCCCTTACCGTCTCTGACATTCCAGCCGCGGTGAGCTTTTATCAAAAGGCTTTTGGTTTTGCGAAACGCGGCATCATGAACGGGCCTGACGGAAAGCCAGTCCATGCTGAACTCACGTTGCGTGGCACGACGCTGATGCTGGGGCCGGAGAGCGAGCAGATGGGGAGACGCAGTGCCAAAAGCGTTGGCGCGTCTCCTGCCACCCTCTACATTTACGTGGAGAAGGTGGATAAGGTCGTCGAGAAGGCGACCAAGCTAGGGGCGACTCCGCAGGGTCCCGTGATGGACATGTTCTGGGGTGACCGCTGCGGCAACGTCGTCGATCCAGATGGCTACACCTGGATGGTCGGCACACACAAGGCGGAGCCAACAGTGAAAGAAATGAAGAAGGGAATCGAAGCGATGATGAAGCAGCAGCCGGCTGGAGCCGCCGCGGCTGACTGATCACTCTTCACTCGAATAGAACTGGCTGTGCCGGGGGCACTTGTGGTTCGCGAAAGTTGCTCAAGCCGATGCCAACGAGGCGATAGCGCTGTTGGGGGCCGAGATCGACCCGTTCTCGTAGCTCCAGCGCTATTGCCATTACTTCCTCACACGAAGATGGAGCAATGTTTGGTGTATGGCTGCGCGTCAGGATCTTGAACTCGCTGGTCTTCAGTTTGAGAACCAGGGTATGCGCTACTCGTGTCTCATTGCGCGAAGCCGACCAAAGCTTTTCCACCAGGCGCCGGATCATCGGCTCGGTTTCTGACAGCAGAACGTCTTTTTGAAAGGTGTCCTCAACCGATATGGACTTGGTGGGTCGGTCAGATACGACTTGGTTCTCGTCGACCCCACGCGCAAGTTCGTAGAGGCGCACACTGTACCAACCAAATTCCTGCTCAAGTTTCCCCAGTTCCGGGCCTCGCAATTCACTCACGGTCTTGATTCCAAGTTTCACCAGCTTCTCTTCGGTGACGTTTCCAACTCCGGGCAAACGTCCAACCGGCAAGGGCAGCAGGAACGCATCGACTTCCTCTGGGCGAATCACGAAGAGGCCATCGGGCTTCTTCCAATCCGATGCGAGTTTTGCGAGAAACTTGTTAGGGGCCACGCCAGCCGAGGCCGTTAGGCTTAATTCCTGGCGTATCTGCTTCCGAATTGTCCGAGCGACCAGCGTTGCAGTCGGCAACCCGGTTTTATTCGCGGTCACATCGAGATACGCTTCGTCGAGCGACAGTGGCTCGATCAGATCCGTGTGGCGCTTGAAAATGTCCAGCACGCTCCGCGAGACCGCGCGATACCTGGTGAAATCCGGAGCGACGCAAACCCCAGTGGGACAGAGACGCTCTGCTCGCCTCGCCGGCATGGCAGAACGCACGCCAAAAGCTCTCGCCTCATACGAAGCCGCGCATACTACAGAGCGATTAGCTTTCCACGCGACGATCACGGGTTTGCCGCGCAACTCCGGATTGTCGCGCTGCTCCACGGAGGCGTAAAAAGCATCCATGTCGACGTGGATGATTTTGCGCATATATTCATAGTATGGCTGGAGCAAGCTAGTGACTCATGGATGTACACTGACTCTGAGTTTGCGTATTCCCTCCTGAATCTGCCGCGGGCTGAATCCTCCGTAACCCAGAATCAAGCCCCCCTTTTTTGGTGCCTTCAAATAACACGAGGACAAGGGCATGGCGGAAATGCCGTTTTGAGCAGCGGATTGGGATACCAATACATCACAAGCTCCTTGCGGCAGCAATGCGACCAGATGCATGCCGGCTTCGGCTCCGATCACTTCCAGGATGTCGGCCATGTGAGATTGGATTGCACTAACAAGCGCTTTGCGACGATCCATGTAGAGCATTCGCATTCTGCGGATGTGACGCGCAAAGTGTCCCTCACCAATGAAATCGGTCAAGACAGCCTGATAAAGAGTGGATTGAAAGATGTCGGCGGCATCTCGAGCAGCACGGAAAGCTGCTAGCAGATCCTTCGGAACAACCATATAGCCTAACCGAAGCGACGGAAACAGGACCTTGCTGAACGTGCCGATGTAAATGACCCTGCCGTGCGCGTCCAGGCCCTGCAGAGATGCGATCGGGCGGCTTCCAAACCTATACTCGCTGTCGTAATCATCTTCAATGATCCAGGCATCCGAGCGCACTGCCCACTGCAGTAGCGACATACGGCGCGCAGCACTCATTGTCATCCCTAAGGGGTACTGATGAGACGGCGTTACGTAGGCAACGCGCGCGTGGCGACCTCGACGATTGATTTCTGGGACGATTATTCCCTCACTGTCTACCGAAGTTGGAATCAACTCGACACTAGCGGCAGTGAAGGCCAGATGGGCGCCTGGATAGCCTGGTTCTTCCATCAACACCTGGTCCTTGGGATTCAAGAGAACCTGCGCCGAGATCTGCAAGGCTTGCTGAGACCCGGTTGTAACTAAGATTTGCGATGAATCGCACCGCACGCCGCGAAACGCGCTGAGATACTCCGCGACGGCTTCACGGAATGGGAGATGCCCCATTGCATCACCATAGGCCATGACGGACCGTGACGGCCTTCGCGAATGTCGCGCCACCAGCTTCGACCAGGCGTTGACTGGAAACTGATCGAGAGCGGGCAGGCTCACTCGAAATGGACCGAGGTTGTGTAACCATGATTCCGAAGGTGCCTTTAGCAAAGCCTCCGCACGAGCCGACAATCGGCGCGGTCCCGAACCAGCGATCACCCCCTCAGAACCTTTCCGCCCACGTGGTTGTACAGAACCGAATGTGTCATCCGGGATCGTTCTGGCCACACAGGTGCCCGATCCGGCGAAGGTTTCCAGATAGCCCTCAGACTGCAGTTGCTCGTATGCGTTGAAGACCGAAATACGAGAAATCTGCAGGTCCGCGGCCGTGCAGCGAGTGGATGGAACACGTTGGCCCGGGCGCATTCGGCCTTCGGTGATCGCGCTTCTGAACCAATCATAGAGTTGGCGATAGATCGGACACTCTCGGCGCCTATCGAGGGTTATCGGCGGAACCAGGGCTGCAGAAATGCGTTTCATCGAAAACTTCTTAAAGTGGCCCTAGCGTAGCACGCGAGAGTGGCTATTGTGTAGTGCCACTTCGGCGCTTTATTGTCTCTCGAATGGAGGGCAGTTCTCGGCCTTGTCACGTCTTTAGGTGCGAGCACGGTGTAGAGCTTCAGCAGGTAATTCCGGACGCGAAAAGAAACCAAGGGACATAAGTTATGCGGGCGGTACCCTGAGCGTGTCTTCGAGCGGCGGCTTCAAGAATGGCCGAGGCGAATTTTTCGATACCGAAGCATTCAATGGGAGAAACATCCTGGTTCGACAGGTCTGGTCGGGTATGGCTCCGAGTTCGTGCCATTTCGAGCAAGTATTTTCGGAGAATCGGGGCAAGACCTGGAAGGTGAACTGGGTTGCAACCGACACGCCGGTGAGCAATGAGCCTGACAAAGCGCAGTGAACTCCCCCGCCTGCCCGATCGAGGATCGCGCCACTGGGATGCGACTAAATTTGGTCGGAACTACGCTGGGAGGTCGGTATGAGCGATGTGATTCTTGAAACAACGAACGCGGAGGCAAAGCAGTTCGATTTTCTCGAAGGCGAGTGGAACGCCATCTGCCGCTTTCCTCTGCCCGATGGATCCTGGGGCGAGGGCCCTGGCTCCCTGACGGCAAACAGGGTCTTGGATGGCTGCGTTTCCCTGGAATTCTTCGAGGGACCCTATCAGGGATCGATCATCAAGGGCCTTGGTCTCCGCGCCTTCAATCCGCAAACCGCCCAGTGGGAACATACTTGGACGGACACTTCTGCGCCGGGCGGCTTCCTGGTCTGGCGCGGACGATTTGAAGGCAACGCCATCGATCTTTACGGCCAATGGGAGGATGAGACCGGGCACCAGGTTCTCTCGCGGCTCACCTGGTCTCGGATCACCGAACACTCTGCGCACTGGGAGAGTCATCGCTCCATGGATGGCGGTAAGACTTGGACCAAACACTGGGTGATCGATTTCACGCGGAAGACTGCAAACTAAGCTAGAGTCGCCAAACAATTCCGCAGGAACGTGATGAACGAAAGGGCACGGTTATGAAAATGCTGGAATGCATTCGGTCCTATCTTCTCCTGTTTTGTTTGCCCGTAGTCCTGCAGCCACTGCACGCGGCAGCACAAGGGAATCCTGGTGCTTCGACCGCAAATCAGCCATCAGAGCGCGACAGCCAACATGATTTCGATTTCGAGATGGGCACGTGGAAAACGCACTTGAAGGTGAGTTCGCGTCTACAGCACCCATTTACCGGCCCCAATACCTGGAACGAATATGTGGGGACCTCGGTTGTCCGAAAGATTTGGAACGGCAAAGCCAATCTGGTGGAACTCGAGGTCGATGGAACAGCAGGCCACCTCGAAGGCCTTAACCTACGCCTGTACAATCCCCAATCTCACCAGTGGAGCCTCAACTTTGCCAACAGCAAGGGCGGGATCATAGGCGTTCCCACGGTTGGCGAGTTCAAGAACGGTCGGGGCGAGTTCTACGATCAGGAAACAATTAATGGCAGAGTGATGCTGGTTCGGAATGTTTGGTCCGACATCACCCCCGATTCCTGTCATTTCGAGCAAGCGTTCTCCGATGATGGGGGCAAGACTTGGGAGACAAACTGGGTCGCGACAGACACGCGCGTGAGAGATGAATCAATGACAACGGGAACGAGCCTTCCACAAAATGCTGCGGAACGGGATGGCGAACACGGTTTCGATTTCTCGTTCGGTAACTGGAAAACCCGCATAAAGCGGCTCCAACATCCCTTGTCCGGTTCCACCACATGGATGGAATATGAGGGGACTTCGGTCGTCCGCAAAATCTGGAATGGCCGCGCGAGCCTGGGGGAGACCGAAGCCGATGGTCCAGCGGGTCACCTCGAAGCTTTGTCGCTCCGGCTCTACGGTCCAGAATCACGTCAATGGAATTTGTATTACGCGAGTTCGGGCGGTACGACCAGTACTCCCACCGCGTTAACGGTGCCGACGATCGGTGAGTTCAAGAACGGACGCGGGGAGTTCTTCGACACTGAATTGTTCCGCGCAAGGAACATTTTGGTACGCAACGTCTGGTCAGATATGGCTCCAGATTCATGCCATTTCGAGCAGGCATTTTCGGAGGATGGGGGCAAGACTTGGGAAGTGAACTGGATCGCAACCGACACCCGGGTGAGTGATGAATCTGACAAAGCGCAGTGAACTCCGCCGCATACCCGTCAGGGGATCACACGACTGGGAGACCATCGGCCGAATTCTGGACGTCGGCTTTCTTGCCCACGTCGGATTTTGTGTCGAGGGCCAGCCCTTTGTGATTCCGACCCTCTATGGACGAGAAGGGGAAAGGCTTTATTTGCACGGCTCAGCTGCCAGTCGAATGCTTGGAGAACTGGAAATCGGCATACCTGCCTGTGTCACGGTCACTCTGGTGGATGGGTTGGTGTTATCGCGATCTGCTTTCGACCATTCCATGAACTATCGCTCTGTGGTTGCATTTGGAATGGCGAAGAAGATCGTGGATCCTGTCGAGAAAATCATGTCCTTGCGAGTCATTTCCGAGCACCTCATTCCGGGGCGCTGGGCGGAAGTCCGTGGACCGAGCGAGAGCGAGTTGAAAGCGACCAGCGTGCTGGCTTTCTCGATCGACGAAGCCTCGGCCAAGGGGAGAAGTGGGCCGCCGCTCGATGACGAGATGGACTACGGATCGCAGGTGTGGGCTGGCGTGTTACCGCTTGAGTTGCGATCCAAGCCACCGGTAGCCGATGAAAAATTGATTGCCGGTGTCGCTGTTCCCGATTACGTACTGAGCTACGACGCCCGGCTTGACAGCACAACCTGGCATTCATCCGATCGCTAGCCGATGCTGGCGCGCGCACAAGAATTTATGAATCGACAACGTCTTTCCGTCCTGTGGGCAACGGCGATCGTTTTGCCCGTGCTTTGTTCCGCCATCTCGGCCTCCCAGTCTGAACCGCCGAAGTCTCCAACCGATGACGGAATCTTGAAAGCCCTTGCTGCTGTAGCCGGCGCCGGAACCATGGAAAACGATGATTACGAATTCCTGAGAGAACTCAGCGATGACATCGGCGCTCGCGTCACCGGCTCTCCAGAAGCCGCCAAAGCCATTGCCTGGGGCGCCGAGAAGATGCGAGCTGTAGGCCTAGAAAACGTCCACGCCGAATCCTGGCAGCTGTTTCGCGGCTGGACTCGCATGTCTGCGGACGCTGAACTGCTGTCGCCAGTTCACCGCAGGATGATGATCGATTCGATGGGTTGGGCCGGATCCACACCACACGGCGGGGTGGAAGCCGAACTGGTGGCGGTCAACGCCTATCAACTGGTGGACTTGGACCTCGCTGCATCACCGATAAGCCCGGCTACACGAGTCAAAGCGACCGGTGCATTCATATTTCATTCTCCACTTAAACATCACTGGTACTTTCTATTCTAGCCTTAGGGAATCGGGCGGGCTACCCCGGCCCAATCAGAAAGGGAGGATTTCAAAACATGAAGACAATCATTGTCACGACCTTTGCCATGCTCCTGCTCGTTTCTGGACTATTTGCGCAGGATTCTCATCCTGAAACCAGCGACCACCAGGGCATGCAAATGCATCATCCCGCGGGAGAGAGCAACGGCACCGCTGGCACTATCACCGGCTACGTTCGGGACATTGCTTGTTTGCTGCGCAACCCTAAAGCAGGTGCCGCGACAACGCCGTTAGGGCAGGACTGTTTGCAGAAATGGGTTCGTGGAGGATCCTCAATCGGAATACTTACTGAAGATGGCTTGCTGTATGTATCGATCTCTGACACGATTCCCGACACAAGCGTTCGCAGTCAACTGTTGCCTTACGCGGGCAGGTACGTTAAGGCGAGCGGCGAGCTTTTTGAGCGGGGAGGTTTGCATGCAATCTCGATTGAAAAAATTGAGGTGATAAGCAGGCCTGCGGACTCCAAGATTCCGACCCTGTAGGGAGTGCGGGGACGCTCTCCGCCTTCCCCCTGCACGGCTCTTTCTCATTGGCAGGTTCCCTTCCTGTCCGGGGCGTTGAAACGCTCGAAGGAACGCCCCATTCTCGACATTAAGCCCTACCTCTCCAGCGTTCCGCCCGACGCGTTACGCCGTGGGCGGCTCGCGGAAGCCGGGGCACGCAAGCGGAGTGATGCGCCACAGGCACGGTAAGCCGGGCCCATCGACGGAAGGTTTGTGGACCATCGTTCTGCCTCAACTGAAGCCGAATAACGCCGCCTGTTCCGGGACAACTGGCCTCCCGCGTCGCCGTCTACCTGTTTGGCCCTTCGGTAACCTCGGCAACTAAAGTGCTCACTGAGTCGGTGTCTTTGCGAGAAGCGGAGCCACTGGTGGCCTCGGGACGGTACTTGGAATTCCTTTCCGTCGGACACACGGAGCCCAATCGTTTTACTGAGGATCATCTGCGCCGGGCGCAGGTGCTGGCTATCCCCGCTGCTGCCGCAATCCAGAACTCCAGGCTTTTTGAGCGCGCTGCGATTTATGGAAAAGAACTGGAGAAACGGGTAAGGGACCTTCGCCAGGCCCAAGCCGCCCTCTTGCAAGCGGAGGAAGGACGCCGAATCTCTGAAGAGAAGTTCCAGAAGGTATTTCGTTCGAGCCCTGTCCCTCTTTCCATCACCACAGTTGCGGAAGGCCGGTTTCTGGACGTAAACACCGCCTTCGAGCAGCGCTACGGCTATTCCAGGAAGGAAGTTCTGGGCCATACTGTCCATGAACTGAATATCTGGGAAGATCCGTCAGATCGGGCGTTTATGATCGCGCAACTCCAGCGCGGTTCAATCCGCAACATCATCACTCGCCCTCGAACCAAATCAGGCGAGATCAGGATCACCGCTTATTCCGCGGACAAGGCCAGTTTGATGCGCAAACATGCGTCCTCGCCGTTTCAGAGGACTTGCCGGGAAATGATCGCCTGAACAATTGAGCCATCTCCAAACGTGATCGGAAATCTGCTCGATGTTCTTCGAAAGCAGCTTCCAGCGAGAGTTTCCACTCGCAGTATTTCCTCGTGTCCTTCCCCGCACTGTCCGGAAATCCGACCGCAATTAAGAAAAATCACCGCTCATGGATAGAAGTGCGCCACGATAGTTTTCATCTTTGAACATCAAAGGGCCGTGGGGCAGACAGCGTGGACAGACCGCGTGACAACAAGTGCCCGGAACTGGGGCCGAGGATCAGCAGACTGAACGAGCGCCAGTGCGCTGAGCAGTTCTTATGCCAGCCATCTCCGACCGCACGTCCCGACCGAGAAAACTTATACCCCTGTGTGGTGCCTGTCGCCTTAGTCTGCGCGGCCCATCCTCGTATCACCCAATTGCTCACCACACAGCTGGGGCGCTATGCGATGAAATTTCATCGTTTGTAGTTCGCCAACCAGAGTTCGTCGAAGGCTCGCCGCAATCTTTCCTATGAGAGTCGAACCATGCTGGGCGCGCGTAGCCGAGGATTTGATTGGAGGGAAGTTGCCAAGGTACTTCGCATCACCCGAGATCCGGCTAGCGCAACTTTCTGGCGGGAAATCAAACAAGGTCCAAGGGTATCATGTCCAGCCTCCTGCGACTGTCGGCCAAAATGAGACTGAGCCGGATACTCTGAAGCCTGGCAAGCCAAGAGCATCTCGCTAAACGCCGCGGGGATCGCCTTTCAGCGCGATTCATAGTTCAGTGACGGCACCAGAACCACAAGGAAAATCGGGTCGGTATATTCCGGCAAGAAGTTCGCCCAGCGAGCCATCTCCGAGGGTTCGCACCAGGAAGGTGGCGATAAGCTGCGGGACACGATCATTTCAGAGGATCGCGGATTGCGTGTCTTCTGCGCGCAGTGAAGAAAAACCCGCGTCCTCTCCACCGTAGAGAAGCTCCATACCGAGAACATCTCTGTAAACCTCCACAGACGCAGAGGATTGTCGCGATTATTGCTGTCTTTCCGGTCGTGTTGAACGTTGTATGGCCGTTTGATCGAACACCGAAGGGCAATCTTAACCAAGCCGAGATCTTCTATGTGACGGCCGTCAACAAGCGACTGATGCCGGGAATCTCCGCGGGCAAAGCAGCTTCCAATGTCACCTTACAGACCTTCATATAACGAACAGAAAGCAGAAGGAAGCCAACGAGTGCATCCAGACCAGTCACGGGCAAAGAGCCCGGCAAGCGCGTGCAACAACTCGAAGGGGCCGGAGTTCCCTATGAGCCGCTGCCGGAATCGCTGCGCCGCATCATGAAAGATCTCGACTACAAGATCTAGACTGCCGTGAACTAAGATGGTCTGCTCAGCCCACAGTCTTGACACGGAGGTTCGCTCACGTGAAATGGATCATTCGCGTTTTTCTTCTTTTGTTGCTCACTTGGAGCGGTCTTGCGGATAAACCCGCTGGTAAGGAGGAAGAGCGGAAACCGGCTCAATCGATCGACGAACTCCGTCAGCAGGTCGAAAAGATCCTCAAAGACACCCACACGAATGGGGTGTCGATCGCGATCGTTCACAAAAACGGGCCTGAATGGGTCACCGGCCTTGGCATGGCCGACCTGGCCGGCAAACGCGCCGCGACTGCCGATACGCTCTTCCGCATCGGTTCTACCTCGAAGGCCTTCGTCTCGCTGTCGATCCTGATGCTGGTCGACCAGGGCAACCTGTCTCTCGACGATCCCGTTCACAAACTCGCGCCGGAGGTGTGGTTCGACAATGCATGGGAATCAAGCGATCCCGTCCGAGTGGTGAATTTGCTCGAGCACACCACCGGCTGGGACGATTTGCACTTTCGCGAGTATGCAAAACAGGCTCCCGACTCCATGAGTCTGCGCGAGGGCCTCGACTACGATCATCATTCGCGTACGTCCCGCTGGCCTCCAGGGACGAGAATGGCGTATTGCAACGCTGGTCCGGCGGTCGCGGCCTACGTGATCGAGAAAATTACAGGGCAAAAGTTCGAAGACTTTGTGCAGCAGAATCTCTTCAATCCCATCGGGATGAAGACTGCGACCTACTTCGAGCCCGCGTCGGGCACGGCGACCACGCTTTATCACCCCGACGGCAAGACTCCTTTTCCGTACTCGCACATCATCATGCGCCCAGCCGGGGCCATCAACGCGTCCGCCAATGACATGGCGGCGTATCTGGAGTTCTATCTGAATCGCGGCGCGGCGAATAGAAAGCAGGTGATCCCCTCCCTCGACATCGATCGTATGGAGAGTCCCAAGAGCACCTGGGCCGCCAAAGAGGGTTTGAAAGCCGGATACGGCCTCAGCAATTTCTGGAGCGTTGAAGATGGCTTCGTCTACCACGGCCACGACGGCGGAGTCGATGGAGGCCTCACCGACATATCCTACATGCCTGACTACGGCGTCGGATATTTTTTCAGCATCAACAGCGAAAGTGGGAATGCCTTCGAAAAAGTAGGCAAAGCGGTCCGGGCGTACATTACGCACAGCCTGCAGAAACCGGTGGTGCCGCCAGTCGCCCAGTTACCCGTCAACGCAGCGGACTATGCTGGATGGTATGAGCCCGATTCCCCTCGCACCGAACTCTCACATTTTCTGGGACGCCTCGTGCGTCTGAGCCGGGTTCGGTTCGAAGACGGCAAGATGATCTCCTCCGCACTAGGAAGTTGGCACCGGGTCCACATACCGGTCGAAGGGGCACAGTTTCGTTTCGAGGATAAGGAAGCCCCGCCCGACCCGGTCGCAACTCTTGAGTTGCTGACCACCAACACAGAGGGTCGATTCATCCAAACCGATTCGGAAACTACGATGAGGAGGATTCCGGGGTGGTTCGCGATCGGAGAAATTCTTGTTGCTGGGTTCGTGGTGCTCTCAATCTTCTCGATCGTTCTCTACGCGCCGTTCTGGATGATCGGCGGCCTGATGCGCAGCCGTCGCCGTCCCGCCGAGCGAGCCATGCGCTGGTGGCCACTAATTGCGGTTTTGAGTCTGGTTGCCTTCGTTGTGATCTTTATCCTGTGCAGCGAAGACCTGATTGAACGGCTGGGAAATTTCACCGTGTGGTCGGCTGCGTTGTGGGTGGTGTCTCTTCTGTTCGGATTGGCGTCGCTCGTGAGTTTTCTGGTTGCTCTACGAGGTTCAAGCGTGGGAGTCCGTCCAAGCGTCCGCAGGTTCTCGCGGATCGTATCGCTCGCCCTGGTGATCGCGGCGGCGTATTTAGCCTATTGGGGGATTATCGGAGTGCGGACCTGGGCCTGACCATCCGAGCGTGGTAATGCGTCTATCTTTCGGCAGCGCCCGCGACCGATGCCAGGCTTTCGACGCGGCTGGAAAGATGGGCGCCAGTACCGCGTGGTCCGCATCAGCACCGGCACTCGCTCGCCCTCTTTTAAATCCGCCGGCAGATCGACCGTCACCGCGATCTCCACTCCGTCCCGCATCTTCACGTATTCCTGGACACTCCGCCCTGCAGAAACTGGCGGTCGAACCTCAGGCCGTCCCCGACGCCTCCATATTATTAGTTCACATCAGACAGTGTGCTCCCTGTTTCGATGAACTGAGAGAACTCCGCCGAAGGCAACCGCTTCACCATCCCTGAAGGGTCGTCCGGCCCAAAGCAACTAGTCCGACGATTGGCAGAAATCCCCCACTTCCGTATGGCCGGCAGCCCTCATCCTGGGACTATTTCACGGTTGCCGTGATTCGCCCCGGTACGTGTTGACCTCAGATGGTCGGCACTTCGTCTGGAGATCACATGGCCTGGAGCGCCTTGCCCACACGCCGAAACGTCCTTGCGTACCCATCGTTACTTGGCTCAAAAAGTCGGTAGGACACATGATCTGTTCAACCAATACAAAGTCTACGCCGGCGGGGTTATTACTATCGGCATGATGACGTAGCGCGGCTCTTCAGGATCATGAAATCATCATATCTTTGACGGTGGCGATAAAAGCGCCAAGTGCGGATGAAATCCATTTATCCTTGTGCCAGACAATATGTGTGGCAATTTCTGTTTCTGGTCCGACCCACCTGAGGCCCTTAAGTCGTTTGCGAGTCATTTGCTCGGCAACTACAACCTGCGGCAGCAGTGCGATTCCCATTCCAAGCGAAACGCATTCCTTTATAGCTTCTACGCTCGAAAATTCGATGGTGTTTGTAGGCCGGATATTCATCCCCGACAGCAAATCATCCAGCTTTTTGCGATACGCACACCCGGGCTCGGTTATTAGTAGTGTTTGACCGTTCAAATCTTGCGGTCGAAGTTTCTTCCTCTCGGCCAGCGGATCCTTGCAGCCCACAACGAACAAAAGTTTCTCAGTCCGTAGTCGAATCGATTTGAGACGTTCATGTTCAACCGTGTCGACCATGCATATTGCGAGATCGAGCTTTCCGGACTCGATGGAATGGATAAGCTCTTCGTGCACAAACGGGCGGAAGCTCAGCTGTACTTCGGGATATCGTTTATGAAAGTTGCTCACAATTCCTGGTAGGCGGTACGTAAGCATCGATTCCGACGAGCCGAGAAGCAATGCCCCAGAAGGTGTTGACGTGTTTGCCGCGATCCTGCGAGCCTCGTCGATGGTGGAAAGCACTCTCTCGGCGTAAGGGAGAAAACGTCGGCCCGAATCTGTCAGCGCTACCCGCTTTGCCAAGCGATCAAACAGGGGGACCCCCAACTCCTTTTCTAATGCCCGAATTTGGGTGGTTACATTGGACTGCACACAATGAACCCGCTCGGCCGCCCGCGTGAAATGAAGTTCTTCCGCTAATGCTTGAAAGATTTCCAACTGCCGTATTTCCATGGAACCTTAATCTCTCCTACAAATTAACTTCATTGCCATAATCTATTGGACTGATGATACAGAGTAACAGATCCTAATTTGGTGGGCTGCAATGGTCGTTGAGACTGCCTCGACCTTGTATTCCACGGTTGCAGATCTAAAGGAGGGTGGATTTGGGTGAAACACATGTAAAACGTGATATGCATGATCGAGAACCCCTGCTTACGCCTCTCGCAGCTCTGCTCGGCATTCACCTGCCTGTGATTCAAGCACCTATCGGGAGTTTTTCATGCCCCGGCTTGGCTGCTGCAGTGAGCGAGGCTGGTGGTCTGGGAATGCTGGCACTATCGTGGGATTCGGTGGCCGGCTGCCAGGAAAAAATTGCAATGACCCAGGCGCTAACCGAGGCTCCCTTTGGAATCAATCTCGTCCTCGAATGGGATCAAACAGATCGCCTGAACGCATGCCTAGATGCCGGCGTGAAGATAATCTCCTTTTTCTGGGGAGACGCATCTCAATACATTCAGCGCTCCCATCAAGCCGGCGCCAAAACGATGGTAATTGTCGGAAGCTCGAAAGAGGCACGTAGGGCGGCGGACTGCGGCGCGGATGTCATCGTGTGCCAGGGCTTTGAGGCGGGTGGCCACGTGCGCGGTGTTGCCGGCAGTATCGCTCTGATTCCTGCTGTGGTTGATGCAGTCGCGCCGCTACCTGTCGTCGCGGCCGGTGGATTTGCCGACGGGCGAGGCTTGGCGGCTGCATTGTGCCTTGGAGCGTCAGGTGTCTGGATGGGAACTCGTTTCTCCGCCAGCAAGGAGTCTCTGGCGCATTTTGAATTCAAGAGACGTTTGGTGGATTCGGACGAGAGCGAGACACAGTATCTCTGTCTCTTCGATGGGGGTTGGCCGGACGCCCCTCATCGCGTATTGCGTAATTCCACCGTCGATGCATGGAACAACGCCGGACGGCCAAAGACTGGTTTGCGGCCCAACGAAAAACAGCTCATCGGGTTTTCGCCGGGTGGCGGGGAAATCATTCGTTATGATGACACTCCTCCAGTTATGGGAATGAGCGGTGACTGGGAAGCCTGTGCACCTTATGCCGGTGAAGGTACGGTCCTAATCCATAATATCGAGTCGGCCGCATCAATCGTGAACGACGTCGTTCGCAAGGCGCGGCAGACAATTCGCTCGCTTGGGCGCACTCGAGAGAATTAAAATTGCGCGACCTCAGTGTGAAGTGAGAAATCTTCTGACGTAATGCTCGGTCTTGAGGTCAGCGGCATGGCGTATAGCAGCGGCTATGGATCTTCAACTGGTACGGAAAGTTGCGGTGATCACGGGGCAAATAGCGGGATTGGGTGCAGCATAGCACTCCCATTGGCCGCCGAAGGATGTGATGTGGCGATCTGCGGTCGATCGGAAAAAGGCTTTACGTCAGGTCTCTAATGAGCTTGCTTCACATAGAAAGCGGGTACTTTCGATGGTGGCGGACCTGACGCAACGGGCGGCGGTAGAAGCGTGCGATGGCGCTTCTATGCATTGGGATTCTGTTCAAAATCGCGAAAGGGGAGTGATCGAGTGAGTCGTATACAGGGACTTCAGGACAATGAGGTTGGAATTCGCACTCGGCTGATATTCAAACGGATCAGCCGCCGTTACGGTTCTATTCCCCTTTCCGCGCGCATCCGTGCTTATGATCTTGACTTACTTCGAGTCTCGGAGAAAATGAGTGCGCATAACGCCCGGTCGGAAACCGTTGCGCCCAAGTTGAAGGAACTGGCACAAATTAAGGTCGCGGCGATGGTCGGCTGCCCTTTTTGAATTGATATTCATTCTGCCGTGGGCAGAAAAACCGGAATCACAGAGCAACAGCTACACGATGTAGCGGCTTTCGAACCCAGCCCCTACTTCACTTTCGAAGAAAAGCTCGTCTTACAACTAGCAGTGCAACTCACCCGCACGCCCGCAGACGTTTCGGAGTCGTTATATGAGGATCTGCGCCGGCACTTCTCAGAGCGCGCGTTGGTGGAACTCACTGCCACCATCGCATGGGAGAACTATCGTGCGCGATTTAACCGAACTTTTGACGTCCAGGCAGAGGGTTTTTCCAAAGGGAATTTCTGCCCAATGCCCGAACATTAAGAAATCACCTCGGACATGGACTTTCTCCCCGAACAGTGATGGTCCCGCAAGCGGAATAAAGGGCGGTTTCTGGCATGAAGTGGCGGCCGAGTCGATGTCGACGTTCACATTCTGGATTGCAGGCGATGCAGAGGTTCTGAGGCGCTTCCAGAATGCCTTCGAGCTTTAGGCTGGCGTATTTCTTCGCACGGCCATCCTCGTAGGTGTCGAGTGCCTCTCGATTCGGATGGTGCGCCCCAGGTGTTTCGGAGCTCCCAACTTACCTTAGACGAAAGCCTCGTAGGTCACCACCTTGGCCGTCACATCCGTGAGTTCACTTTCTGCCAGGCTTCCACTTGCTTTCGCATCGGCTCGAAGTTCCGCTGTATCCGGTCAACACCTACAGAGATGCAGTCGACACTTCGGACAATGTTTCCGAACTCGTGCGTGGCAACCGCCGCTGCCCAAATGCGATCGGGTTTTATTGCTATGGCTCAGTCACCCCTTTGCTCCTCACCGGCAAGTCAAGAAACGAAGCCCGCTGCGCCTCGCGGTAGACGGTCCATGTAGACCCTCCATTTCGCGGATAACGCTGAAAAGCGCTCGTATCCGCGCCTGCCAGTGCCAACCGAATCCGGTGCCCTTTACGCAGCAGCACCGACGTCGGGTACAGCGCGAAGCTGATTTTGGCTGGCTCCTCCGGCGTCAACGGCTCCGCATCCTTGCGCAGAAAACTGTGTGCCGGCCCCAGCGGTTCGTAGGGCAGGCTTTTCGGGTCAACATGCTTGCGATCGATCACTCGCAAGATTCCTTCGTCCAGGTAGGTCACCCGGCCTTCCGGCGAGATGTCCTCCAGGTATGCGTGTATTGCACCATCGCTTGTGGTCGATGACATTTCGACGGTCAGCGCCGGACTGCCCGTGATCTCCAGATCCGTTTCCAGAGGAGCGCTGTTATAGACCAGCAGTTTCTGGTCCGCCTGCGCGCGATTCGGGTACACGACATCGCCTCCGCCATAGCCAGTCGCCCAGATATTCTGTGTGCCGGTGGAAGCCGTGAAGTCCACCGCGTAGGAATCGCTGCCGCTCGCCGCCGAGGGCGCTGAGCCGTTCAGCGTGTTGTGTTCCCCAAAATACAATCGCTCAGCCGCGACTCCTGCCGGTGGCCAGATCTTCGTCGTGTGCCATCGCCCTTCGCCCATCGTGTAGTACTGAATCGAAGGTGCAATTGCTTCCGGCGCATCACCGCGCAGCGTACGATCGAAAAAATCAGCCTCCATCTTGAGCTGTTCTTCGATCGTCGGCTCCGGCGGCAAGTGTTTCGCTGCGAAGGGATCGACATTGAACCCTCCGCCGTGCGAGAGCGGACCGATGACCACCACCTGGGGATTTGAAAAAGTTTTGTAGCGACTCAGCGCATCTTTGCCGCCCCCTCCGTCGAACCATCCCGCCCAGACCATCATCGGCACCTTCGAGGCCTCGATGCGTGCGCGCAGTCCAGAAGGACTGATATCCGCCAGATGAAAGCCGCCGATCGCGTCGTCGGCAAATTCAACCTTCCCCACAGCCTCGGCGACATCAATGTTGTGATGCTGGCGCACCAGTTCCTTGAGATGTTTTCCCCGAGGATCTCCATCGACAGGCCGAACCCCGGAACTCATCAGCCGGTCTCTCCAGCAATTCCACCCTTTATCCTCCTGCGCGCCGCACACGTCGTCCCGGTCCATGGCGGCTACCATATCGCTCCATTCCTGCAGGTACAGGTTCTGCGCCACACCCCCGGACTGAATCGCCCACAACACGTCGAAATTATCGTAAAGCGGCATCACTGCCCGGATGGCTGGCTGGTTTGCCGCCGCCGCCAGTTCGGCCGTATTGCCGTCGTAGGAAACTCCAAAGGTTCCCACCCGTCCATTGGACCAGGGCTGTCGTGCCGCCCACCCTGCGACTTCACCCATATCGGCTACTTCGTCCGGCGACCACTCCATCGCCCGCCTTCCGCCCGACGCTCCGCTGCCGCGCGCATCGACGGCCATCACCGCAAAGTGCCGCTGATTGAAATATGCTCTGTCCTCCAGTTCATCTGGCGGAGTCGCTTGGTGCAGCCCGATCAGCAGCCTCCAGACCCACCCGATCTGCGGAGTTCGCCAGTACCGCGTGGTCCGCATCAGCACCGGCACTCGTTCACCCCCTTTTAAATCCGCCGGCAGATCGACCGTCACCGCGATCTCCACTCCGTCCCGCATTTTCACGTATTCCGAAGTCGACTGCCGTATGCCTGCCGGCGTCATCGCTTCGCCCGGCAACTTCGTCCGTTCCGCCACGATCACCGCGGCCAGCAATGCCACCAACACCAGGCTCAAAACCCCGACTGCGATCCGCTTTACCCACCGCCGCATAACGCTTTCCTTTTTCCCGGCTTTCAGTCCTTAATTCCCTGCCCATCAACGCTCTCGCTCGGATTCGTACATCGCGAGTAAGAGCGCGGCCGCGGATGCGGAAAATATCGAGTAGCCCAACGGCGACTTGATGCCGAAAGAAATTTCCATCGCTGTGCCGAAAAGGAACAACAATATCGCGGCCGCCGCCCGCAACCCAGCGCAGCCAAAGACCCAGAATCAGAGCGATGCCCAGCGACAGTTCCGCCCGATCGTCACTTTCAGGTGATCGCCGCCTAATCGCGGCAAGGCATGGGAAAAAACCATTCGCGCGTTTTCAGCGGATTCGTTTTGCATCGCGCCGCTGCCACTCTGCGCCGCAACCGTCGGGGAGAGGCACAGAATTGACAAAGCCAGCCCGCAACCCACCGTTGGAGCCCTCGTCTTAGAAAACCTCGTAGAAAACATCATGGATCACCTCCCTCCTCCGTTCATCTTCGTTCCCTCCCACGGCCCTCGGGAACCTTCCTCTTTTTTCTCCTGGATGGAAACAACTCCACCACCATGCGCGCGATTTGCGGAAACTGCCGGCGCGAGCTCGGGATCCGTTGCCCTCTCGACACAAATCCCAGCCACACTAGATAGAGCAGCTCGGCGCGATCAAACCCGAGGACGTGCGTCAGCGCCTCAATCCTTTTCTTCTCCGCCCGGTTCACCCTCCGCGCCACTTCCGGCGCTACCGCCGCCCAGGTGAACACGGCTGCATCCGACGGCAACCTGCCCTGTTCCCCGAGTGGCACCCGCCTGATCATCAGCCGCATCAGCAACGGCAGCGCCTCCTCGCCGCGGCGTCCTTTCAGGCGCGGAATAATATCGTCCAGCAACTCTTGTTCCCACTCTCGCAACAGGAGTTCGAGCAGTTCATCCCGGTCTTTGAAATGCCAGTAAAAACTTCCTTTGGTGACGTGCAGATCGCGCGACAGCCGCTCCACCCGCACCGCCTCCACTCCACCCTTGAGCAGGGCCAGCCTCGCCGCCCGGAGCCAGTCGCCCCGCCCCAGATCGTTCCCGCTCAGGTTTTTCCCAATAAGATCTGTCGCGATCACGTTTTTCTCGGTAAGCTTCGTTCCATACGGTAGCGTATGGTATATTCCAGTCGACCGTGATTTGTCAATACGGTACCGTATGGTCGTCCGATCGGAGCCGTGATAATCTTTCCGGGCACGACCAAGAAGAGTGTATTTGACCTACCCACGGGGGCTGATCACATCGTGCTATATCAAAAGAATATTGAAGCAGTGTGCTCCAGCGAGGCGGAAGTCCGCCAAGAAATCCGCCTGACGGGAACAAGACTCTCTTATAATCGCACCGTGAGTTCTCGGTCTCCTGTTTCTCAGACTACAAGGCGTGATTTGAATGTTGGAGCGCTGCTGCGTCGATGGCGCACGGTTCGACGCGTCAGCCAATTAGCTCTGGCGCTCGATGCCGATATTTCGACACGTCACTTGAGCTGCGTTGAGACAGGCCGAGCGCAGCCGAGCTGGGAGATGGTGCTGCGTCTGGCCAATGCGCTGGAGATCCCCTTGCGCGAGCGCAATACGCTGCTACTGGCGGCCGGTTATGCACCGCACTATCGCCAGACCAGCCTGGACGCACCGGAGATGGAGGCAGCGCGCCAAGCCGTGGATCTTCTCCTGCGGCAGCAGGAACCGTATCCCGGAATTCTCATCGACCGATATTGGAACACGCTGAGGATGAATTCCGGAATGCGGCACTTCCTGGGGCGCTTCCCCATCTGCGATTCTGTGAAGCCACACAATGGAGTCCGGTTCGTATTTCATCCCAAGGCGCTCCGGCCGTTCATCGAAAATTGGGAAAGTGTCGCAGCACGCATCGTTCAGCGGGTGCATCGCGAGGTTGCCGCTAATCCATCGGACGAGACGATGAAGTGTTTCCTTGAAGAGTTGCTCAGCTATCCGGCGGTGCCCAACCGCTGGCGAGTTCTGGATGTTGACGATTCGCCTCCGCCATTTTTGACCATCAACTACCGAAGGAACAACTCCGCGCTGCGGTTTTTTTCTGCTGTCACTACCTTTGGAACGGCGCAGGATGTTGCCCTGCAGGAGATGCGCGTCGAAAGCTTTTTCCCTGCCGATGAAGCCACGCGTGCTGAGCTAATGGCCGCCCGATAATCGCAAAGCAGTTGCACTAACGACGGAATCATCTGGCTCGCGCGTTGTCCTCCCATGACCTCGGAGGTCATGGACACCGTTCTTCCCTTTGTTGAATACTGCGCTGAAAGGAATTAGCACGGTTGTCGAGGAGCAAGACATGAAGAAGAACAGTTTCATGCGGTGGTTTGCAGTGTGGTTGCTGGCCTCAGGGGTTTTATGGTGGGCAGGCTTTAGCATCAGGAGCGCGGTGGCAGCGCCAAGAGGCGGGAACGCGCCTGCGACAGACTCCCGCCTCGACATGGTTACAGCACTGCAGGCTATAGGCCCGCATCCGTCGCTGGGCGATCAGGCAAAGGTTTTTGGCCGCTTTGTCGGAACCTGGGATGTCGAATACACCGACTTTTCGAAGGACGGAAAGGCAACTCACCGCTCGGGTAAATTAATGGTCGGATGGGTTATGGACGGGCGCGCCATACAGGACCTCTGGATTGTCAATCCCTCGGGGGCGCGGAAGGAGCGGGAAGTTTACACGGACCTGCGCTATTTCGACCCCAAGTCTGGAACATGGCCCGCGACTTTTATCGACCCTGAGCATGTTTCAGTCGCCAAATTTACGGGCGGCGCGGTGGCAGACGATCGGATCGTGCTGCAGAGCCAGGATATCAATGCCAACATGGATACCCGGTGGTCGTTCAACGATATACGCTCCGATTCTTTTGTCTTTCGAGACGAGGCGTCCAGCGACGGCGGGAAGACCTGGAGGTTGCAGTCGGAATATCACATGAAGCGGCGGGACACGGTTCCGCCTGCGTAGTGATCGTCGTTGCCGAAGGGCGAGCGATGAATTCTGCAAACCAACGAAATTCGGCGACCAATCAATCTTGAGCGAAAGGCCAAAGGAGACAAAATATGAAAAAAAGCACTTTCACGCAGTGGTTTGCAGTGTGGTTGCTGGCCTCAGGGTTTTTATGTTGGGCAGGCCTTAGCATCAGGGGCGCGGCGGCAGCTGAAAAAGGCGGGAACCCAACCGCGCCTGACCCAAATTTTACCACTTGAGGTCGGGGATGACGAACCAAGGATGGGTTGGTTTCATCTTGAGCGCGATTGCAATCTTTTGTGCTATCGGGTCGGCGCACGGACAACAGCTCCAGATCAACCCTGATGCTTATAGCCAAATGAAATTCCGCTATATCGGGCCGGTTGGAGGCCGCGCAACGGCCGTCGCGGGAATTCCTGGAAATCCTCATGTCTACTATGTGGGCGCGGCGTCGGGAGGAATTTTCAAGTCCACAGATGGAGGCATCCACTGGGATCCCATTTTTGACGCGCAATCGGTTTCGTCGATCGGGTCGTTGGCAGTGGCAGCGAGTGACCCGAATATCGTCTGGGCCGGAACGGGGGAGTCTTTTATCAGAAGCAACATTTCCGCGGGGAATGGAATTTACGAGTCGTTGGATGCGGGGAAGACCTGGACGTTGATGGGGTTGGAGAAGACCGGGCGGATCGGGAACGTGGTGATCGATCCCCATAACCCCGACGTGGTTTTCGCATGCGCGTTGGGGCATGCCTATGGGCCGCAGTCGGAACGGGGTGTCTTTCGCACGATGGATGGAGGTAAGAATTGGGAAAAAGTGTTGTTTGTGGACGAAAACACGGGATGTTCGGATCTGGGCATGGATCCGAACAACTCGAGGATTCTGTTTGCCGGCATGTGGCAACTGGAAATTCATACCTATGGACGCACGAGCGGTGGGCCTGGGAGCGGGCTGTTCAAGTCGACGGATGGGGGCGCGACGTGGAAGCGCCTCGAGGGGCACGGTTTGCCGAAACCGCCAGTAGGAAGAATCGCGGTCCGGGTGGCGGCGAAGGACTCGGATCGCGTTTATGCGCTGATCGAGACTGGCGACGGCGTCCCCATCGACGGCAAGCCGACGCAAGGCGGGCAACTGTGGCGGTCCGATGATGGGGGCGAGAATTGGCAGTTGGTCAATTCGGACCGCGACCTTCGCGCACGAACGGCGTATTTCACGCGTGAAGAAATCGCGCCGGATAATGAGAACGAAGTCTACTTTTTCACCGTCAACCTTTCGCGAACCCTCGACGGCGGACACACGCTGACGAACGTATCAATAGATCCCGAGGCGGAGCATCACGAGATGTGGAGTCCCTGGGGGGACTATCACGAGATGTGGATCGATCCCACGAACGCCGACCGCATGGCGGTAGCGCATGACGGGGGAGTGATTATTTCCGTGAACCGCGGGCGCACCTGGGACGTCATTATGCTGCCCATCGCGCAGATGTACCACGTAACGGTCGATGACCAGATTCCCTACTTCGTATACGGCAACAAGCAAGATGGTTCTTCATACCGGGGGCCCAGCAACAGCCTGCAATGGCCGAGCCCTGGACCGCTTAATAGCCCATGGGTTGGTTTCGTCTACGGAAATCAGATTAGTAGGGCCGCTTGGCACGCTGTGGCCGGAGGGGAAAGCGGATTTGCGACGCCGGATCCGGTAGATAACAGCATCATCTGGTCGAGTTCCTCGGCGCAAGGCAGCGGCGGTGGAGCCGTAGCGCGCTTCGACGAAAAGAATCACCAGGCCCGTGCGGTCGAAGTATGGCCGGAGAACATCATCGGCTCAAGCGCGGCGGAAGTGAAGTACCGGTTTAACTGGCAATTCCCGCTGACTATGTCTCCGCACGATCATAATAAGGTCTACGTGGGAAGCCAGTTTGTTCATGTCACCACCGATGGCGGCAATAGCTGGCAAATCATCAGTCCGGATTTGAGTCGCAACGATAAGAGCCGGCAGCAGAGCTCCGGCGGACTTACCCCAGACAACCTCGGGGTGGAGTACGCGGGCGTGGTCTTTGCGATCGCGGAATCGCCGAAAGAAGCGGGCGTAATCTGGGCGGGCACCAACGACGGACTCGTGCAAATCACACGAGATGGCGGACAACACTGGACCAACGTCACCAAGAATATCCCCAATCTTCCCGAGTGGGGAACCGTGAGCAACATCGAAGCTTCTCGCCACGACGGAGGAACCGCATATCTCACGGTTGATTTTCATCAAATGAACAACCGCGACCCTTTCGTCTACAAGACCACAGATTACGGAAAAACCTGGACATCAATCACGAATGGAATCCCACACAGCATTCTGAGTTACGCCCACTGCATCCGCGAGGATCCGATGCGCAGAGGTTTGCTATATCTCGGCACAGAGGACGGATTGTTCATATCGTTCGACAACGGCGGAAGTTGGCAACCCTTGCAAAGCGGCTTGCCGCATGCGCCGGTGTATTGGATCGCCCTACAGGAGCGCTTTCACGATCTCGCGCTGGCGACGTACGGACGTGGATTCTGGATTCTGGATGACCTGACCGCGCTCGAACAGCTGACGCCGGAAACTTTGAAATCCAACGCCTATCTATTTGCTCCACGAGATTCCTACCGGTTTCGAGGCGTCGAGAATCCCGAGGCCGTTTTCTACGATCCCACGGCGGGGCGCAATCCACCTTACGGCGCGGCCATTAATTTCTACTTGAAGTCAAAACTGGAAGAAAAAGATCACTTGCGATTGACGATCAGCGACGCCAGCGGAAAAACCGTGCGCGAAATCCAATGTCACGCACCGAAAGAAGGAGGCACCGGGCCGGCCGCTGATAGCGACGCGGGCGAAGACGAGGGTTGCGAAGCGACGCCGGGTATCAATCGCTTCTGGTGGAACCTCCAATTCGAGCGAGGGACACAAATCAAGTTGAGAACCAGTCCGTTGTACGCACCTGAGGTAAAGCTGGGAAAAGAAGGCTGGAGGAAAGCTCCCGATGGGAGCCGTCTTTCTTTGCTTGCGCCGTCGGGAACCTACACAGTCACTCTCACAATGGGAGAAGAGAGGTCCAGCCAGAATCTCAAAGTGCTCAAAGATCCGCATTCGACCGGAACGGAAAGCGACATCGAGACACAAATGCGATTCCTGGCGGGCTTACTCGGTGAGATGAATGCCATCGCCGAGAGCGTCAATCAGATTGAGTCTGTTCGAGTACAGGTTGCAGCACTCGAAAAGGAGTTGGGGACGGACGACGCAGCCAAAGCGATTCGCAAGGCCGCAGACGAATTGGCTGACAAACTCACCAGCGCTGAAGGGAAGGTTTTGCAGCTGAGGGAAACGGGTAGGGGACAGGAGGGCCACCGATGGCCGCGGATGCTGGCCAGCAAGATTGCTTATCTCGCGCAGCAAGCCGGGTCATCCGATTTTCCGCCGACCACGCAACAGGTTGCAGTGGGTGAGGAACTGAGAAAGCAGGGTGAGCAATTCCAGCAAGAGTTTCGACAGATTATGGCCGGGGACGTCGCGTCCTTCAATGCGATGCTGCGGGAGCAGAAAATTTCTAACATCGTTGTCAAAGGGTCGTAAGAGTTACCTACTGAAGCTTCAGAGCAGCGCTACCCGGCAGCGCTCCAAACCTCCGTTTGCGTCATGTATAGTGTCGGCTCTCTCCCGAAGATTCCGCAGTCATCCGGAGTGTGCGCCGGTTGCGGCCCCATCACAGACCTCCGTCACAGCCTCACCGATCTGCCGCGCCAGCCAGTCGATTTCCGCATACTCGATAATGAACGGCGGTGCGACAAGGATATGGTCTCCAGAGACGCCGTCTGCGGTTCCGGACCCGGGGTAGACCAGCACGCCGCGCGACCGTAGATTGGCGAAAATCCGCTTAGAGATCTGCAGTCCGCCGGCAAACGGTCGGCGACCGGCAGACGGCCCGCTCTTGCTGGCCTTTCTCCCGCGGGCTTCGTCGACTCGTCGCCAGGTCCAGGCGTCTGCAACTCGCGGGTGGAGCGGTTGAGTTGTCCAGTCGCCTGGTAGACAATGGCTTGGGTCGCCAAGTAGATGCGCGATTGGAACTGGAAAACATCTTGCGAAAACTGAGCACGAGAGGAACAGCACGGTCATGGCGCTCAGGTGAGCGGGCTACAACTGGCAGGAGGTTGCGCAAGAATTCCGAACGTCAGTTACGAGAATTCGAAACGGTTTCTGGCGCGAGGTGCGGGAGGTCACACAGGAACTCCAGGGATGCGCTCAAAAGGGCGCCGCACTGACCACCGACTGTGTCAGGAGGTCCCGCGTCGGTTGCGTCCCAATATCAATTCGGCCGTTGGTAAAACTGCGCATTATCCAGCGAAAGGCAACTCGATGACAGACAATTGGTATGCTGCCGAGCTCCGATCGGCGTATTCCAACTTAAAAAGGATTCCCACCTCCGAGGATTGGTTCGAAGTCTATGAGATCGCAACTTACCTCTTCGTTTTCTGCGAACCTCGTCACTACGAAAACACAATTATTAATTTGATTATCGGACGGGATAAGGCGGCTCTGATTGACACCGGTTGTGGAATTGGAAATCTGCGTAAAGCCGTAGAAGAGGTAACTGATAAACCGGTGATAGTTATCAACACCCACACCCATTCCGATCATCTCGGCAGTAACAGTCAATTCGATGAGATTGCTATGTTTGAGCATCCGTTGTCGCATCGCGTATCGGAAAAAGGAGTACCCCATCAGGTCCTACAGACGGAAATCTTGGCTGAGAATCTAGTGAAAGAACCGTGGCCGCGAGGGTTTGATCCAAGCGGTTTTGCGGTACCGCCATTTCGAGTCAGCCATTGGCTCGGCGACGGTGACCGACTCAATCTTGGTGGCCGGGATTTGGAGGCGATCCACACTCCCGGCGAGGCACCGGATCACATCTGTCTTCTGGATAGAGCGGACCGGATACTTTTCTGCGGTGACATTTTGCTCCTTGGTCCGGTGTGGACACATCTGGAAGGCGGCAGTTTGCAAGCCCTGATCGGTAGCTACCGCAGACTGATGGGATATTTCGACGAATTTGATCATCTGATGCCCAGCCACAACCAAGCTTGGGTTGACAAGGACCTTTTGCCCGAAACTCTAGCCGGGGCTGAAAAAGTATTCGGTGGTGAAGTTGAGTCTCGAGACATTATCGACCCATGGAACAGGCGGTTGAAGCAGTATTCCTTTGGTCGATTCGAGATCCTAACTCGTCAGTGACGCACTTTGCTCCAAAGCGCTCAGAATGTTGTAGGCGCGAACGATCCTAGCACGAACCGCCTTCCCCACTAGCCTTCGTTTCTCTGTACGCTGCTGTACTTAGAGCGGAATGGGCCGAAACGCTTGCCTGAATTGTGCGGAAAAACAACTCGCGGTCCGGACGGGCAGCGGCGATGGGCCAGCCTGCACTGATGCCTCCATCCACCACCAGGTTGTGTCCTGTCACGAAACGCGACGCATCGCTGGCCAGAAACAGTGCTGCTTGCGCGATATCATCTACGTGGCCGACACACTGCAGCGGTTGCCACCTTGTCACAACGGAACCAATGGCGGCCTCGGCATATTCCGGGTGGTCATCCGCCTCGTCAGATTGCATGCCCACGAACTTGCCAAAAGCTCCGGTAGCAATCATCCCCGGGGAAATGGTGTTCACGCGAATTCCTTTTTCACCCAGCTCCATGGCTGCACAACGCGTTAGGTGAATCGAGGCGGCCTTTGCGGCAGAATAATAGTGTCCTCCCAGGCCGGCACGGAATCCGTTGACGCTCGAGACGGTGATAATACTGCCTGTACCCTGGGTCGCCATAACCTGCGCCGCATATTTCATCCCTGCCAGGACGGCACGCAGATGCACGGCTATCACCGCATCGAACTGCGCCAAATCAACATCCGCAATGGCGGCATATTGCGAACTCCTCCCAGCGTTGTTCATCAGGCAATCGAGGCGGCCAAAGCGGTCGACAGCGTGGTCAATCATCGCCTTGACGTCGGCCTCGATGGAAACATCTGTACGAATGAAGCTCGCGGCATGGCCGAGTTTCCCTGCTAGTTTCTCTCCTCTGTCTTGGCGACGGCCGGCAATCACGACCTTGGCCCCTTCGGCGACGAAAACCTCGGCAGTGCGAGCACCGATACCGCTAGTGCCTCCTGTAATAACTGCAACCTTGTCTTCCAAAGTTCTCATTAAATCCCTCCTTATTTACCGCCAGTCGCACAAAGGCTTCTTGGGTACTGCACTGGCTCCGTTCATTCCTAGGGCAGCTTGTATCACGAGTCCATTCTGGATCACGCTGCGCCTCCATGTTGGCAAGCTGTGCCCGCTCCTGGCGAGTATCAAGTTCGACCAGAACATCCCCCTCATGTACCCATTGGCCCGACTCGAAACGAATCTTGTCCACGGTTCCCGGCAGGTCAGCACTCACGGTAACTCCCTGGATCGCGGCTGCCGTTCCGATCACCGTCAAAGTCGAAGGCCAGGTTTCTCGCTGGGCAATTACCGTGGTGACTGCTGTCGACGGCGATTGGAAACTTGCCCCTTCGGCCTTGGCAACCTGGACCAGACGGAATTTCAAGAAGCCAATGCCCCCGACAATCGCAGACAACACCATTAGCATCACGATCAAGCGTTTCGCCATATACTCTCCGGGTTGGAACGAATCGCGCAGAACACCTCTCAGTCCGCGACCTGCGGGTTAAGAAATTGGTGCGGGGCGACACGAGCGACTTCCGTCCCGACACGATCGGATACTCTCCGGGATCAGTATTTAGCGAAGGTGGAACGGTGTCCATGACCTCCGAGGTCATGGAGAAACGGGGTTTGCGCATCGAAGGCTTTTTCACCGCCGATGAAGCCACGCGCCGCGCCAACGACCGCCCAATAATCGCGCAGCACTTGCATTAACGACGGAACCAATCCGGCATGCAGGTCGTCCTCCCATGACCTCGGAGGTCATGGACAGCGTTTCTCCCCTGTTGAATACTGCGCATGGAGGGATGAAGACATGAAGAAAAGTACTCGCGCGGCGAAGCGGCGGGGTGCGGCCCCGCCTGCGCAGTGATCGTCATTGTGCGGAGGGCGAGCGATGAATTCTGCAATCCAACGGAATCGGCGCACAATGAACTCTCAGGGCACAGCAAAAGCCAAAGGAGGACCCCCAGTTGAACTGCCGAAGGGTTGTCTGCTTTATCGCATTCCTTAGTCTTGTTCTTTCCACGATTGCATCTGCATCCGCGCAGCAGGACCAGGATGAGGTTACTCGCCAGCTGGCGTTCGACATTTACAAGCAGTTGATCGAGATCAACACGACTGACTCAGTGGGCAGCGTAACCGCCGCTTCCGAGGCGATGGCGAAACGGTTTCGCGATGCCGGGATTCCGGAAAGCGACATTCGCGTTCTCGGTCCGAATGACCGCAAGAAGAACGTCATCGTGCGCCTGCACGGATCAGCAAAGCACAAAGCGGTGCTGCTCGTTGGACATCTCGATGTCGTAGAGGCACGACGCGAAGACTGGACGACCGATCCCTTTCAGTTGGTCGAGAAGAATGGCTTCTACTACGGCCGGGGCACAACCGATATGAAAGATGGCGATGCCATCATGAGCGCTACGCTCATTCGGATGAAAAGGGAAGGATACGTGCCTAGCCGGGACATCATACTGGCAATGACCGCGGACGAAGAAGGCGGGACTTCGAATGGTGTGGATTGGCTACTCGAAAACCACCGCGACTTGATCGATGCGGAATTTGTGCTGAACCACGATGGCGGGGGAGTGTGTTTGGAGCACTGCCAGACGGCCTTTATGGCAGTGGATGCTGCGGAAAAACTGTATGGAGATTTTGCGCTCACGGCAACGAACCCAGGCGGGCATAGTTCCTTGCCAGTGCCAGACAATGCGATCTATGAACTGGCGGCGGCGTTGACGCGGATATCGCAGTTCCATTTTCCGTTCGAACTGAATAACGTCACCCGGGCGTACTTCCAACAGCTGGCAAAGATATCGACAGGCCAGCGCCCCGCCGATCTGGCGGCGATGCTGAAAACGCCTCCAGACATGGAAACCGTGGCGCGGTTGTCGAAGGATCCCATTGACAACGCGACGATCCGCACTACATGTGTCGCGACACGTTTGAATGGAGGTCACGCCAACAATGCACTGCCGCAAACGGCGCAGGCGAATGTGAATTGCCGCATTCTGCCGGGGCACTCACTCGAAGAAACCCGGCTCGACCTTGAAAAGGTGGTGGCCGATTCGAAGATTAAGGTGCAGTTCCGCGGGATCAGCGGCACTCTGGAGGATCATGCGCCGGACCAGCGCAGCTTCGACCCTCAGGCGCCGCGAAAAGAAGTTTTCGGCCCCCTCAACAAAATCGTGGGCGAGATGTGGCCGGGAACACCCGTGGTAATCGACATGGCCACTGGCGCTTCCGATGGCAAGTACACGAACGCGGCGGGCATGCCAACCTATACAGTTTCCGGCGTGGGCTACGACTGGGATGATATCCGAGCGCATGGGAAGGATGAGCGAGAGCGGGTGGATTGGTTTCGTGGAGGGGTAGATTTTTATTATCGGTTTTTGAAGGAAGTAACGGCGGAATAGGTCGCAGGCGGGCGGGTAGACCGAAGGCAACAGATTCAATGTTTTGCGCCAAACAGGGATGCGGTACAGCCGATGGCTGGGTTGGCTCGACCAGTAACTGAAGTAGGGGGTTCCCACTGGAGAAGAAGCTTGCATGAAACTTGCTGCATTGTTTCTGGTCGGATTCGCTGTCTACGCCGTCTCGGCTTTTGGCCAGGTGGAGTCAGAGATTCGTGAACGAATCGCGGGCACATGGAAGCTGGTGTCGATGGAGGAGACGATGAAGGATGGCACCATTCGCCCGTTTCCCGCTTTCGGGCCCCACGCCAAGGGCTTCCTCATGTACCAGCGAGACGGCTACATGTGCGCTACCCTGGTAAATCCCGACCGTCCCAAATGGGTCGACCCAGCGCATCCCCCGCTGGAGGAAAACGCCGCTGCTGCGGATGGCGCCTTTGCATACTGTGGCCGGTACGAGATCGACGTGAAGCAGAACTGGATTATTCATCTGCCGGAGGTGGCGTCGGACCCTGGATACGCCGGATCTCGGCAGATCCGGCCTTATCGCTTGGAAGGAAATCGCCTAATCCTCAGCGACGTTGAGAAAAACGATCCCTCCGTTGCGCGCTGGACGATTGCCTGGGAGAAAGTGCAGTAGGGTCCTGCCGCCTCGACTTCTCCGGCGGGCGTTTTCAGCGAAGCGGACCGTTCGAACTTGCCTACGCGCAATCTCGTTGAGCAGGGAATCTAGACCGGCTGCAAATCTGTGTCAGGTGCCGGGTATCCGAGAATTCGCAGCATCGCGATATCTGGCCCTTGTGGTGAAATGCATGAGTTATAACGTGCAATAGGATAAAAGCAGGACTCCGCAGTTCGCCGCCCCAATCTGCGGGACGCTCAGCGAGGGTCGTGTTAAGTTGCTCTTCCGTCAGATTCCCCACATAAGTTCGTGTTGCCTCTACTATTCGGTCTTTGGAAGCTCGCAACGCCGCGATCGTTACGGAATCTTCTGCATACCAACCCGCAAAGGGCTTGTTCTGTAAATCGGAGACCCAGCCTTCTTCACACGTCAGGATGTGCACGAGTTGCTTCCAAACAGACGGATGACCGAATCCTGAAATTGGTTTGTGACACACCTGATCAGGCACGGTTGCAACGTGGCGCAGTAAAAGGTCCAACCGTTCATGCATGGCGGCATGTAATTCAATGATCCCGGCTTTGGTGAACATGATTTACTCCGTGACTGGTTAGGGTATCAGAGGCAACTGTCTGTCAGTCCCGCTCACGCCAGCCACGGCTCGAGAGGGGTGCCGTTCGATGGAGCGGTCGGCCGATACAGCCCCGTCGGTTAGAAGGATTGGGAAAACCGAGTCTCCAAGAATTCTCCCAGCTTGGCTGTGGTCTTGAATTGCGGGATGGGTTCAAGATCCTTGAATGCCGATGTGAACGCATTGGAGAGACTCCAGATGGTCCGCGACCGGAATTCCTCGTATTTCGGCTCTAATGCAGAGTGTATTGTTAAGCAGAGTTGCGCAGCCCAACGACCATCTATCTCGATCTTTCTCAGAGAGATCTGCCGATCTTGTAAACGACACTGCGCGCATAATCGCAACGTCTTTCTCAGAGCTGGTAGCCCGTCGAAGGAACGCAATGATGTTGTGGACTGGTTGCAGAATAAAGAGCGGCCAGTTTGCGCCCACAAACGCAAACAGCGGGAAATCTACACGACGGCGGATCCGTCGGTGAAGAATTGGTGATGCCTCCGAAGATGTGCTCGAGACGTTTCGAGGCTACCGACTCGCTGAAGTTGTGCTCCATTATGCAGGGTAAAAAATCTCGAAAATGACGGCCAACAAGGTCTCAAGTGGCATGACTCTGCGTAACAATACACTCTGCATTAGAACCGTTATGCTTTCGAAAGCATAAGGGCTCGAAGTAGAGGTCATGAACGCTGCGGGCAAGGTGTTTTGGAGCTTCCAACCTCCCCTCGATAAACGCCTCGTAGATGACCACCTTGGCGGTGACGTCCGTCAGTTCACTTTTCTGCCAGGCTTCCACTTGCTTTCGCATCGGCTCAAAGTTTCTCTGCATTCGGTCCACACCAACGGAAATGCAATCAATTAGCGAAAACGACTTCGAGTGTTTTGCGAGCACCGGCGTGAACACGCTTGAGACAATTTGGCAAAATTAGCCACAATTGTGTCACAAGAACGCTGCCTGTCCGGTCTAAGTCTAGGGTTAATTGTGCGTAGAAACCGGAATCCATCGATATCTCCAAACGATTGAGAGAATCTTGCACCGAAGCTTCGAACATATGAATCCAAAGCCATGTGTCCAGTGACCGCAATCTCGATCTCACGAATGCCGATGCCGTCAACACCGGAGATACCGCGCCCATTCCGACTTCGACAGGAAATTCGCCTGGATCAATCGGTCATTTAGAAGCATTCGAACAATACCGGCCACTTTTGTTTGCTCTCGCCTACCGGATGGTTGGAAGCGCGACGGATGCGGAAGATTTGCTGCAGGAGACGTTTATCCGCTGGCAACAAACGTCGCAGACCGCTATCGAGTCGCCGCGCGCGTTCCTCGTTACGATTCTGACTCGGAAGTGCATCAACCATATTCAATCGGCGCGAGTAAAACGTGAGAAATATTTTGGTCAGTGGCTGCCTGAACCTTTAGTTACAGGTCCCCGCCACAATCCATTCGTGTCGTTTGCAATCAGCGAGTCCCTCTCTCTAGCATTCTTGTTGCTGTTGGAACGACTCACGCCGGTGGAACGAGCCGTCCTCCTTCTGCGCGAGGCCTTCGACTATGAATACTCCGAGATTGCCTCGATCCTTGATCAGAGCGAATCGAGTTGTCGGCAAATCCTGCGCCGGGCACGACAGCACATCAAACAGGACCGCGCTCGTTTCGATGCCTCTCGCGAGCAGCAGCAAGAGTTGTTGCGGAAATTCAGCGAAGCATCGTCCCAAGGCGACTTGCAAGGGCTCCTTGCCCTTCTCTCAAGAGACGCAGTTTTCTATTCGGATGGCGGCGGCAAGGCCCCCGCTCTTCCCAAGCCGATTCACGGCGCGGAACACGTTGCCCGAGGCATCCTCGAGGGGATCCGGCGACTGGTTCCCAAAAACCTGGTGCGGCGATTCGTCGAGATCAACGGACAGCCGGGCATCGTGACCTTTCTCGAGGATCGTCCGTTCAGCGTGTTCACACTCGACGTCGCCGATGGACTCGTCTCCCGCATTTACGTGATAACCAATCCCGAGAAACTCAAGCGGTTGCCGCCCTTGGCATCCTTACAGTCATAGATTTCCATTCCATCCTCGGCAGAGAGTGTCACAAATCTTCTCGTTGTCCGGTCTTAGGGTTTTGCAGTTTGAACACCTCTTGCCGAAACATGATGCGGCGGGAGAGTTGTCGGTGGAGCACCGGACACTCTTGTGGATGCCGCAGTAAGCAAGCAAAGGTAAACGATTTTCGGGGACGGAAATGAGCAAGAACGACGCGGTCAGTTTGGATCACGTGACTCGAGCGTACCAGCGCGACAACTTTGAAGTGCGCGCCCTCGACGACGTCACACTAACGATTCCGGAACGCGGCTTCATCGCCATTATGGGGCCTTCCGGGTCAGGCAAAACAACGATGCTCAACCTGATCACAGGGATTGACCATCCGACCTCTGGACGCGTTTGCGTGAGCAATGAAGAGATAAACCGAATGAATGAGAACGAGCTTGCTGACTGGCGCGCCCGCCACATCGGACTCGTTTTCCAGTTCTACAACTTGATCCCGGTCTTAACGGCCTATGAAAACGTCGAGCTTCCGCTCCTGCTGACCGATCTTCCGAAGAACGAGCGAAAGCGTCACGTCGAGGCCGCTCTCGAAGCAGTCGGATTGGCTGAGCGGATGAATCACTACCCGCGACAGCTCTCGGGCGGACAGGAACAGCGCGTGGCTATCGCGCGTGCCGTCGTTACCGATCCGACGATTGTGGTTGCCGATGAGCCCACCGGGGACCTCGACGCCAAGTCGGCTGAGGAGATCCTCACTCTTCTCTCGCACCTGAATCAACAGTTCAAGAAGACCATCGTGATGGTGACGCACGATTCGCGCGCGGAGCGCTTCGTTGACGCTATCTTTCGTCTGGATAAGGGAGTTTTCGTGGGCGCCGAGAACAACCTGGTCGGCGGAGGACAGCAGTGAAGTTCACGGCTTTGGTCCTCAAGAACTTGTTGCGCAGCAAGCGCCGGACGATTCTGACCGTGCTGTCGATCGCGGTGTCCTTGTTCATCTTCTCAGCGCTGACTAGCCTTCCCACCGTTGCGAATCGCGTACTCGCCGATACTGCCTCCTCCGTTCGTATCGCGTGCCGCACCAAGATGGGGCAAGCCTACCCCCTGCCGGAAGCATACAAAGCCAAAATCGCAGAGACGCCGCACGTGGTGGCAGTCACCCCGGATAATTTCTTCGGCGGCATTTACCACGAAGTCTCCGACCAGTTCCCAAACATCGCCGTCGACCCTGAGCGGATCGATGTGATGTGGCCCGACTGGGGATTTTCTCCGGGCGGCATCGAGCAATTCAAGAAACTCCGCACCGCTTGTCTGGTCGCAGACGGCACGATGAAGCGCTTCCATTTGAATGTTGGGCAACAAATTCAACTTCGCGGCGCGACTTATTACCCGGTCAATGTCTCACTCACGATCGTGGGAACCATCGCCAAGGGACCCGCGCCCAGCTTCTTGGTGTTCCGTCGTGACTATCTCGAGGAAATCGAAGGCCGCCCCGGCCGCGTCGACAACTTCTGGGTGCGCGCAGACAGCTCACAGGCAGTTCCCGGGATCATCCAGTCGGTGAATGCTAAGTTTGCCAACTCATCCGCTGAAACACAGTGCGATTCCGAAGCTGTGTTCATCGGCGGCGTGATTGGACGTTTCCGCATGTTCTTTACTCTTGCCAGAATTCTCGGGCTGATCGTGGTGGTGACGATTGGGCTCGTGGCCGCCAATGCCGCAGCCATGTCGATTCGCGAACGCCGCAATGAAATCGCCGTTATGCGATCGATTGGTTTCCGGTCTCCGCTGATTTTGCGGCTTCTGATCGCCGAATCGGTTGTTACGGCTCTCGCCGGTTGCATGCTGGGCTGTGGCGCCGCATTTGCCTTGCTGAAGATCTTTTCCGTAACCTCCGACGTCCTTGGGCCCTTTGTTGGTGCCATGCAGATCCCTCCCCCGGCACTTCTCGAGACGTTCCTTGCCGCAATCCTGATCGGCGTCTTGAGTTCGTATGTCCCGGCGCGATCGGCGGCGCGGCGAAACATCGTCGACACGCTACGAGTGGTGGACTGACATGGCGATCCCACTGAAATATTCCCGTCGAAGTCTGCTGGTTCGCCGCGTTTCCAATGCCATGACTGGCGGAGGAATGGCTCTAGTGGTTGCAGTATTCGTGGTGATCATGGCCATGGTTGCCGGACTCGCGCACACGATCCAACACAGCGGTTCGGACGGCAATGTGATCGTCCTGGCTCGTGGTTCCAGCACGGAGACGGGATCCTCTCTCCGCCTCGATCAGTTCGACGGGCTTAAGTTCCTGCCTACCATTCGGCGCGATGCTGCGGGAAACCCTCTCGTCTCGCCGGAATTGGCCGAGCAGGTCCTGATGCCGAGCCCAAACGGAACACTCGACAATCTCGCGGTTCGCGGAGTACTCCCGGTTGGCTTCGCAGTTCACGACCAGGTGTGCGTGGTTTCCGGTCGCATCTTCACTCCTGGCCTCAGCGAGATCGTCATCGGCAAAGCCCTGATCGGGCGCTACCCGGGTTGCAATGTGGGTTCAAGCCTGCGGTTCGGCCGCAGATCCTGGCAGGTTGTTGGAGTCTTCGAGGCTGGCGGGAGTTCCTTCGAATCCGAAGTCTGGGGCGATGTCCACAGTCTGCAGGAAGACGCCAATCGGGGAACGGTCTTCAACAGCGTTCGCCTCAAGCTGGCGCAGGCCGCTGACGCCGCCGCACTGATTCAGCGCGTGGCCGACGATCCGCGCATCAATCTTCAGGCCGAGGCTGAGTCGGATTACTACCGGGAACAGTCCGCCGTCGCGAGCCAGGTGCGCGTGCTCGGGATACTCGTTGCGGGAATCATGGGATTCGGCGCGGTCTTCGCCGCGATGAACACGATGTATGCTGCCGTTTCGGCGCGGACGACCGAGATTGCCACGCTTCGCGCCATGGGCTTTCGCCCGAGGGCGATTCTGACGTCATTTCTCGTCGAGTCGCTCGTGCTAGCCCTCGCCGCCGGAGTCATCGGGGTGCTGCTGGCGATGCCCATCAACCTGTTCTCGACCAGCTTCAATGCCGGCTTGACCTCGGCGACGCTCGAGTTCGACTTCCGCGTGACGTTCGCGATTGTGGTACAGGCGTTGCTGTTCGCCGCCATCATGGGTGTCGCGGGTGGCTGGCTTCCGGCCCGGCGTGCGATGCGGATGAGCGTCGCTGCCGCGCTAAGGAGAACCTAGAGAATGGCTGTCATTTCGACCAGTAAGCTCGACTCGCTTGACGCTCTCAGAATCACGCGGCGTCCGGAACAGGAGCGCGGGGCACGAAAGCCATACGGTTTCGCTGTCATCAGCTGGGCTATTGTGCTCGCGATTTCGGCCGGGGGCTATGTCCTCTATCGCTATGTCGTGACACAACGAATGCCCGTAGAGACGATGGTGGTCGCGTCGCGTCACACGAGCGTGCCAGCGACGCTTTTGACAGGCTCGGGTTACGTCGTGACCCGGCACAAGTACATCGTCATCGGCACCAAGATTCTTGGGCAGATTGTCGAAGAGCCCCTCGAAGAAGGCCAGAGGGTGAAAAAGGGAGATTTGCTAGCCCGAATCGATGACCGCGACTATCAAGCACAGCTGCGGCAAGCGATCGCAGACCACGACCTCGCCGCGGCCAATGTCGACCTCTGGCGTGCTAAGGCTGCGCGCCAGCGCGAGTTGTTTGCAGGCGGAATTATCTCGAAGGATGACTACGAGACCTCAGAAAACGCCCTTTCGGTCGCACAAGCAACACTGAAACGCGACGAAGCCGCCATTGACTATGCCAAGTTTCAAGTGAGCCAGTGTCTCATCTTGTCACCGATTGATGGCGTTGTTTTGCAGAAGTATCGGGAACTCGGCGACACCATCAACTACGGCGGCCAGGTTCAGGCCGGTGGAGGTGCTACCGACATCGCCCAGTTGGCCGACACCGCGGACATGCGTGCCGAAGTCGATATCAACGAGTCCGACATCAGCAAGCTTGCCCTCGGAATGCCTGCGTCCGTTGTGCCCGACGCTTATCCTGACGCTCGCTTCGACGCATCCCTGGTGAAGATCTATCCAGAAGCGGACCGGCAAAAGGCCACGGTGAAAGTCGAAGTAAAAATCCGCCAGCCAAACCTGGCCATCATCAAGCCGGAGATGAGCGTCAAGGCGAACTTCCTTGAGAAGCGCGCCGCTAACAAAGAAGAACCTCTGCTCGTCGTTCCGGCGAAAGCGGTGCTTCGCGAAGGAAATCATTCTTACGTATGGACGGTGCGGAGTGGAGAGGCACGGCGGGTTTCGATCCTCCGAGGAGGTGAAACTGACGGTGGCATCGAAGTGCGCCAAGGCCTTAAGGACGGCGACGTGGTCGTGGCAGCGCCTGCCGCCACGCTTGGCGAAGGACAGAAATTGCGGGCTATCAATCATGGATTCGTTGCCCGTTGAGGACCTTTGGAAATTGCACTGAAAGCTTGATGAAGGAGAACTTCTATGGATCGTAGCGGGAAACAGGCACACGGCCGCCGCCTTGCCGGAAGCATATTGATTATCTTGCCGGGATTGGCAGTAGCGATGAGCTCGATTGCGAAATTTGCCGGTGTGCCGGCTGTCGTCCATCAGATGGCGGCAGAGGGCTTCGCGGGAGGCAAGTTGACTCTCGTTGCCGCGCTAGAGATTCTCAGCGCAGTTTTGTTTCTGTTTCCCCGCACCCGATCTTTTGGTGTTCTTCTGCTGTCTTCCTTTCTCGGGGGCGCGATTTGCACGCACGTGCAGATGGGCGAATACGCAAAGGCGATCGGGCCCTTCATCCTCATGATTATGGCATGGGTTGGCACATGGCTGCGCCATCCTAACGCGCTTTGGAGCTTCACTTCCTATGGTGCGGGCGCGACTCCGATGATCGAGAGACGAGGTGAAAGTTGGGCCTCAAAAAGCGTCTGAACACAGTTCGCAGCCAAACCATACGCGCCGGACCAACCAATCAATACGCTACTCGGCAGAAAGCGGGAAACCCATGAACACCACAACATCTCTTACTCGCGCGAAAAAGATCTGGAGGGTCGCACCGTGGCTGAGCCGTATCGTCATGTTGCCACCGGTTCTGGTTTTCACCCTCATCAGCGTTCGTTTCCTTACTAATCCCGGTCACGCTACACCCGGCGTATCCCTTAACACTCCCGAAGCATTAACTGATACGCGCGTGATAGGAGCCTGGATGGTGACTTTGTTGACCATACTGATCACGTTTCTGGTTTCAGAAAGACGACTCTGGCTGGGGCACTTACAACTGGCCGTCTTCATGGGAGTGGCGCTCGTAATCCGGATCTTCGGCTTCATGAACGACGGCACCACCTTGGCGATGGGCAACCAACGGGCGATCACCATCGTTGAGATCGTCTTCCTGACGCTGAATACCGTGGGATTGATCGTGCAAACCCGCTTGATCAAGAAACCGAGGTGAGGCCATGAGAACAGTCATCATTACAGGAGCAAACGTTGGGATCGGTTTCGCGACCACGAAGTTCTTGGCAGCGAATCCCGAATGGCACGTTGTTCTGGCGTGTCGCAATGAGTCGAAAGCGAAAGCGGCGATTCACGATATCAGCTCTGGATCTCGAACGCCGAAGAGCCCCTGCGCTCGGCGTCGATTCTCGCGCGCAACTCGGGCATCACGCGCATCGAGATGCTGAACCTCGAAAAGGACTGCGTCGTCATTCGCAAGGAACCGGATGAAGACGGAAACTGGGGCGATCTCATCATCAAGCGCGGGCTCAAGCGCCGGGCCCGCAAACGGGTCCTCAAAATCAACCAGGAATCGAAGTCGGTTCTCGAAAACCTGATCGCACAATCCAAGTGCCGCTACGTCTTCAGCCGGCCTCGCCACACCGACCAGAAGCTCCAGCCCTGGGTACTCGAATCGGAAATGGAGCGTCTCCGGGAAAAGCTTGCCCGTGATAAGATTAGACTCGATCCGGATGCTGGACTTCACACTCTGCGCCACACGTTTTTGACCGAGGCGGGAGAGCACACGGACGCCTTTACGCTGCAGTACATCGCGGGGCACGACAGCATCAAGACCACGATGCGTTATGTCCACCCTCGGGCGGAGTCTGTGAGCCGGGCGTTCGGGCGGATCAATCAGAATCAGAAAAAGAAGCCAGCGGAGTCGGCGTAGCGGATCGCAAGCTATCGCAGCAAGCAGTGGAAGAACTGCGGAAGTGATATGTTGCAAACAGCGCATACAAAAACGCATACACTGAAAATTGTGAGAGCTTGAAGTTGTAGTTATAAGTTATTGATAATAAAGTAGTTTTTAACGTGCGGAAGTGGTGGAACTGGCAGACACACCATCTTGAGGGGGTGGCGCCGAAAGGCGTGGGGGTTCAAATCCCCCCTTCCGCACCAGTAATTGTTTGTATTCATATAGTTACAAGCAATTTTTCGTTTCGTACAATAATCGAACAACGTTTCCCCCTCCGGAGTATTATCTGCCACTAACTAGCTGCCTTCTGATTATCCGGTTGCTTAAGCAAACCGCAAGGTCTAGAGGCGCCGATTCAGTCTTTGCGCAACATCTGGTGCTTTGCTGAAACAACCGGATAATCAGAAGCTGCCTAGATCCTCGCGTGAAACCTCCCAGCAAGTCTGATCTTTTGAAGTGTGGATGTCCGGGTGCTGGGACGGATCCTAAAGTGAGGACTCACTGCTCAGGCGTCTGATCGGCAGATGGCAAGTGGCAACTCTTTCAATCTGATAATGTCCGGTTTGCCCGTACCTGCCATTCCTTGATCTCGATCGACGCGGTGGCCGTGGGATCGGGCACAACGTGGTCCGTGTCGATTCGTGCCTTTCGGCGGCAGCAGGTACGGTAGCGGCGTTGGCTAATCGCGAGTGTGAAAATAGCGGCAGTCGTTCTGCGTTACATCTTGCCGGGGGGCTCTCCAACACAGAACGCGGGCTGAAGTTTGCAGCCACCACGACTAGGGAAAATGACCGCCCCGGCGGCTGCGCTTCTGAATCAGGATTGGAATCCGTGTTCGCCTGCATGCGATTCGGAGGATTTCGCTGTGTCCCTGAGGGTAGAGCTGAATCGTTTTTCAAACCGAGCAATTGTGAACATCGCGCCAACCTCCGCAGGGCGCATCATCTCTGATAGGGTAGGGGTCGTGGCTGGAGCAGCGAAGCCGATTGCGGCAACGGTCGGAGTGGCCCCGGCAGCTCCTTGTTGGACGAGGCCGTTCGGTTGACCCTTGGTCAGCGCGCCATTCGGTCTTCGACAACTGAAAGTACATGAGATCGTTGGCGGAAGGAATCCTGCATGTTGATTCAGGTCGGCTACGAACTAGTCTTTTACTGTCCAAAAGAGACGCCGATGATCCTCATGGTCAACGTCCATTACTCCCGAGCCTCGGATATCGTCAGTCCCGATATTCTGACTACCGATCCGGAAACGCCAATAAAAGCGTATCGAGACGGCTTCGGAAACTGGTGCACCCGGATTGTGGCGCCCATCGGGAGGACTTGTCTGAAAAGCACCGGAGTGGTTCGAGATTCGGCAAAACCCGACCCGGTGACGCCCTGGGCTAAACAGCATGCGTTACAAGATTTGCCAGAAGATACTCTGGTGTTTCTTTTGGGCAGCCGGTATTGCGAGACGGATCTACTGTCCGATGCGGCGTGGTCGCGATTCGGTCAGACGACGCCGGGGTGGTCGCGCGTGCAGGCAATCTGCGATTTTGTCCACAACCATATCGTTTTCGATTATCAGCAAGCGCGCGCCACGCGTACAGCATGGGAGGCGTTCAACGAGGGCACCGGTGTCTGTCGCGATTACGCGCATCTGGCTATCGCACTCTGCCGCTGCATGAATATTCCGGCACGGTATTGCACCGGATACCTTGGCGACATGGGGACACTGCCGCCCTACGGCCTGATGGATTTTGCAGCCTGGATCGAAGTCTATCTAGGTGGCGCTTGGCACACATTCGATCCACGAAACAACGTGCCCAGGATTGGACGCGTGCTCATCGCGCGAGGCCGCGACGCGACCGATGTTGCCATCACCACCACCTTCGGCCCAAATACTCTCGAGAGCTTTAAAGTCTGGACGGATGAAATCGCGGAAAGTGTGCCACAGGTCGGCTAGTCCGCAAGTCCGGTGGAGCGCCGCCGCCATCTTCCCTCCTGCTGCAGTTCGGTGGCCGGACGGGCACACCCGAACATACGAACATCAGCCCTCAGGGAGACGGGAATCAATCGGCTCCATGTCGACGGCGACTTTGAGCGTATGCGATCCACCTCCCAGGATTAAGCCCCGCAGTGGACTTACGTCGCCGTAGTCCCGGCCCCAGGCGAGCGTGACGTGGCCGTTCGAGGGGACAATGTTGTTCGTGGGATCCACATCAAGCCAACCGATTCCCGGACAATAAGCCGAGACCCAGGCGTGGGATGCATCGGCGCCCACCAGCCTTGGTTGCCCGGGAGGTGGGTAGGTTCGAAGATAGCCGCTTACATAGCGAGCGGCGAGATTCAGGGAGCGGAGGCAGGCGATTTGCAAGTGTGCGAAATCCTGGCACACGCCCCGCCGTTTCTTGAAGACCTCTTCGGGCGTCGTCCGGACGTTGGTCGATTTCGAATCGAAGCGAAAATCCTTGTGGATGCGGGCGGTCAGGTCGAGGAGCGCTTCCGGCATAGGCCGCCCAGGAGTAAACGACTGGAGCGCGTAGTCGGCAAATTCCGGCCGCACACGAATGCGCGGTGACTCAAATCCAAACTGGTACGCTTCCAGGCCAGCGGCGCTAAGATCGGCGGGAACCGATCTCGCTACTTCTTCCCAAGGGGGCAGCAGTTGAGGCCAAGACGTCGCCTTCTCCTCCATGACGACTTCGCTGCGTGCCTCCACCATCAAGTCCCGGTGCGGCTCTTGAATGGTGAAAAAGCAAAGAAGATTCCCAAAAGCGTCAACGCGATCGGTGCGCGTTGACGGGCGCGGCTGGATACGCAACTCGCTCCGAGACAACCGATGGTGCGGTAGAGATCGAGGCTTGAGGCACGCCACGTGGGTTCCCAGAGAGACGGGATGTTTGTATCTGTAGGTTGTCCGGTGAACGATTTTATAGATCATTATTCCGAGATCATGCTAACGAAATCATTGGCCTATCGTGATCGGCAAGGTACGGGCGTGGCTAAAGTATCTGCTTGATAAGTTATTCGACCAGGAAGGTAGCAACCCTTCCAGCTCGCGGAGGAAGCTCGCTAACCGGGAGAGCCCGTCAGAAGCATTCGGCGCGGCCGCACCGGGTAATGGATATTTTAGCTTTCGCAAATCGAAACTGCGTAACAACGCCAGCGCGGCCCGCATCGCCTGTAAGTCAACCGGGACGTGCCGAGGCAGCTTTTGATAAAGATCGGCGAGGTGGCTCAGCTGAAAGTCCAAAGAGCGGGGATTGGTCTCATCCGCCATGAGCACATCCAATACGGCCAGAGGCTGCAGCGTTGTGTAGTACCGAGTCCGATAGGTCATCGAGCTATCCGCAACCTCAAGCAGGCATTCCAAAAGCGACCAGTCCTGCTCCGTCAGCGGGGTAGTGATCTCGCTCAGTTGCCTGGTCAGATAGATCGCACGCTCAAGGCGCCGGCCAGTGGTCATGAACACCCAGCCCAATCCGCGGTTGATATTCTCCCGCTCCATGCCTGAAAATGCAGAGAGGAGTCCCAAACAATCGGTCAGCATCGCCGGATACTCGAGAAACGGAGTGTCCTGCCCGATCTGAATTGAGTCCCGCAGCCGTCCGATAAGAACCATCATATCGGCCGACAAGCGCTCGCGGATATTCCCGCCAATCCGGGATACCTCCGCCAGAGTGCAAGTCAGACTGTCGGCCCGCTTGGAATCCGTCAATAGCGAGGTCATTTCCTGTTCAATTTCAAGAGATGTCGGCCGCCTGTGTTTAGGCTTGGGCAATCTGCTGTGCCTTGACCCCAGGCACTTGTGCAGGCGCATGAGGCAGACAAGCTCCGCTTCCTCGGCGCGCCGCACGCGAGGGATCATGGCGCGTAAGATGCGGGCAATGTTCTCGGCGCGCTCGACATATCGGCCCAGCCAGAAGGCATTGTCGGCGACACGGCTAGGCACAACTCGCGAAACACGGTGCAGATCCACCGGCTCATGCCGCGGGCGCAGCAAACTGAACGTATCGACCGGGCTATCCCACAGGACCCATGCGTCCTTGCTGTGGCCTCCCCGCTGCATCGACACGATCGACCCTTCCGCTTCAGCAACACGTACCAGTCCGCCCGGAATCGCTACCCACCCTCTGCCGGTATTGAGCACGTAGGTGCGCAGTACCACGCTGCGCGAGTTGAGACATCCGTTGTCCCAAACCGGCGCAGTCGACAAAGCGACCTGCTCCTGCGCTACATACTCGTGCGGGCGGGCCCGCAGCTGCTCGGCAAACTTGCCCTTCTCGGCATTCAGAAGTTCCGCCCCAAACACCGGTTCCATCCCGCGCGAGGGGAATGCCGGTTTCACTACCACTTGGTCGAGATGGTCGAGCACCCAATCGAGTGCGTACTTCTGCCCGCACCACCAAGTAGCGACGGACGGGAGTTTGAGCTTCTCTCCCAGCAGTTGTGTGGAGAGGCCGGGAAGAAAAGGCATGATCGCAGCCGTCTCAATCAGCCCGCTTCCCAGTGCGTTGGCTACCTTTACATTTCCCGCGACGATGGCGTCGACGAGGCCAGGCACTCCCAGAAGCGAGTCCGCTCGCAGTTCGAGAGGATCGCAGAAACTATCGTCCACCCGGCGCAAAATCACATCGACCTTCTCCAATCCGTCGACGGTTTTGAGATATACGCGTCGTTTGCGCACCGTCAGGTCCGCTCCCTGTACCAGAGTGAATCCCAGATAACGCGCGATATAGGAGTGTTCGAAGTAAGTCTCGTTGAGCGGCCCGGGAGTAAGCAATACGACTCGCGGATTGTCGCGCTGGGCGAGGCTGGTGAGCACTTCGCGTTGCGCACGGAAAAATGGAGCGAGGCGCAATACGTTCGACGTCCGGAAGAGATCAGGCAGCACATCGGAGACGATGGTGCGGTTCTCCAACGCATATCCGCTGCCCGAAGGCGCTTGCGTGCGATCGGCTAGCACCCACCACTGACCATCGGGCGAACGGGCAAGATCGACGGCCAGCATATGCAGATAGCTGTGCGCGGCAACAGGCACGCCCACGAGCGGCCGAAGAAATGCTGGGTTGGCGTAGAGCAGTGCGGCAGGAAAGTGGCCGCGCGCGACCAGTTGTTGTGCGCCGTAGAGGTCCTCGAGGAGCAGATTGAGCAAACGGGCGCGCTGAATGATGCCCGCTTCGATGAAGCGCCACTCCTCCGCGGGAATCAGCAGCGGAACGATATCGATCTGCCACGCCCGGCTTGCCCCCAGTGGATCGCCATAAACGTTGTACGTGATTCCGTTCTCGTGAATACGGCGCTCGGCACGAGCCCAGCGTCGTCCCAACTCCTCGGGGCCGATCGCTCGAAGCGATTCCATTAGGTGTGCCCAGTGCGGGCGCGGAGTCACGCCGTCTGCCGACATTTCGTCGTAGGCATCTCCGTAGCGGAGCGGAGGCTGACACAAGTCCACTGTCATGGGACGAGCTCCGGTTTCTCGATGTGAGCCTTTTGCCCGGGTGGCACCAATCGCAGGTCCAAAGTCATCGGAAAGAGGGGGTTGGTCTCTTTCTCCGGAGCCACTATCGGCCCGGGGGCAGGATCGACTCTCTGGAAGCGCTGCCGGCGGCGGTCCGCAGCCTCCGTCGCGTTCGCTGGGCGGCTCGTGTAGGCGCGACCGTCGAGCGATCCCACATGGTAGACGCATCGGCCAATCGAACGCTCTTTCCAGAGATCGATAATGTCGAAGATCAGGGGCGCATGCACGGGAATTGTTGGATGTAACTCTGCCGACAGTCGGCGGGCGCGATACCGTACCCCAGCCACAGTCTCTCCCGGTTCGCCGGTAGGATAAAGCGGCACGCTACGGCCGTTGCATGCAACCTCGTAACGGGATTCAGTGGCTAACCCAGACACCTTCACCTGGATACGCTCGAACGAGGAGTCTACGGTGCGAAATGTTTGGCCGGAAGTCGTCTCTTCCGCCAGCACATTCCAAGGCTCAAGGGCCTTACGCAGTTCAAGTTCGACTCCCTCTGCAGCGATTGACCCGATCCTCGGAAAGCGAAACTCCAGCTGCGCGGCAAACCACGTCTCCTCGAAATTATAGTCAGACTGGCGCAAGTAGCCGAGCACATCGGAAAAGTCGCGCCGAACAAAATGCGGCAGCATAAAACGGTCATGAAGCGTGGTCCCCCAACGGACCGTTCCACCTTCGAATGAACGTTTCCAAAACATGCATACCAGCGCGCGGATCAGCAGCATTTCGATAAGACCCATTCTGACATGAGGAGTCATTTCGAATGCGCGCAATTCGAGCAAGCCCAGACGAAGCCCCCGACCCTCCGGCGGATAGAGTTTGTCGATGCAGAACTCGGAGCGATGCGAGTTTCCAGTAACGTCGACAAGCAAGTTGCGGAACAATCCATCAATCGTGGTTGGCGGGCAGTCGTGTGCACGTAGATTGCTAAAAGCGAGCTCCAGTTCGTACAAAGCATCGACACGCGCTTCGTCGATGCGTGGAGACTGGCTCGTCGGGCCGACATACATGCCGGAAAACAGGTACGAAAGCGAAGGATGGTTTTGCCAGAATGCCAACATGCTGCGCAGCAGATCCGGGCGGCGCAGGAAAGGACTGTCCAACACGGTCGCTCCGCCAATCACGATATGGCTGCCGCCGCCGGTAGTGAGGTGGCTGCCGTCATGGGCGAATTGTTCAGCGGTCAGCCGATTATTGTGTGCTTCCTCGAAGAGCAATATGTTGATCTGTTCGAGTTCGTCCCAATTGCTCGCGGGCGGCAGATTTACTTCTAGAACTCCGGGGTCGGGAGTGACGCTGAAGGATCGCAACCGCGGATCGGAAGGCGGAGGGTAGCCCTCCAGCCAAACCGGCATCCGCAGATTCTGACACGTATCCTCGACAGCGGCCACCAGGTCGAGATAGTCCGCGAGCTTGGATGCATAAGGCAGAAACACGTGCAAACGGCCTTCTCGATCCTGCACGCAAAGCGATGGACGGATCAGCTCCCTCGCAGTTTCAGCTGTGCTCGACAGAGCGGGCAACGGGTCGGCCACGGGATCTCCCTCGAAGAGATCCATCCGGCGGCTCGGGCGTAGTGGAAGCTTGATCGGGGCTTCGCCTTGCGCGGCGAATGGCATAGCCTCGCGCTCGTATTCGAGGTCATCGGGCGCAACCCATGGCATGCACTCGGTCGGTATCCGGTAGCCGATGGGAGAATCTCCTGACGACAGCAACAGACGTTCCGGGCGAGAGAACCACAATTGGCTCGACCAGCACAGCCGGCCCGCCGGTTGACGGCGGCGAACGGGCAAAATGTATCCCGCCGGTTCCGTCGCCTCAGCTCCGCCGTCGTAGGCTGGCAGAATGTTTTCGGAGCTCACCTGAAGGCGGCGCGAGAGCGCTGCGATGAACTTGAAAGCGTCGACCGTACCGAAACCGTACTCCTGATCGTCGCGAGCGATGAGATCGATATTCTCCCAGACTGGGACGCGGTCCACTCGCCAAGAGCAACTCAGCGCCCAACGCGGCAACGGCTCGCCTGGATACCACTTGCCTTGTCCGAAGTGAAGCAGACCACCGGGCGCCACTCTGTCGCGGAGGCATCGGATGAGCGCCAAGCCGCAGGTTCGCTTCATTGGTCCTAGAGCATCAATGCTCCATTGAGGGCTGTCAGGCTCGTCGATCCCGACGAATGTGGGCTCGCCACCCATGGTCAGCCGTACATCCTGCGCTACCAGATCCGCGTCGACCCGATGTGCCACCTGTTCGACTTTCAGCCAAGCCTCCTCGGTGAAGGGCTTGGACGGTCGTGGTGCGTCATTCAGACGACGAATAGACATCGAGTAGCTGAAATCCACGTTGGCCGGCTCGACCGTGCCCTCAATGGGCGCCGCCATCGTAGGGTTCGGGGTACAGACGAGCGGGATGTGTCCCTCGCCAGCGAAAAGGCCCGACGTCGGATCCATCCCGATCCAGCCCGCGCCCGGCAGGAACGCTTCTGCCCAAGCATGGAAATCCGCGGAGTCAGTCTGCGGAGCACCCGGACCTTCCGGAACTCTCTCGTCTGTTGCCAACTGAATCAGATAGCCGGAGACGAAGCGAGCCGCAACTCCGCAATGTCGGAGAATCTGCACCAGTAGCCATGCCGAGTCACGGCAGGACCCCATGTGCCTTTCCAGAGTTTGCTCGCATGTCTGGACACCCGGATCGAGCCGGGTTACATAGTCAATCTCGTTTCGCACCATCCGATTCAGGTCTACCAAGAAGCTGATCGTTCCTCGCGTCTCTCGGGAAAGTTTCCCAAGAAGGGTTTGCAGCCGAGGTCCGTCGCGATCGACCGAAAGATAGGGTTCGAGATCCTTCGTCAGCTCCGCAGCATATTTGAACGGGTAGTCTTCCACTCCTGGTTCTAGGAAGAAATCGAACGGATTAGAGGGAGATAGCTCGGCTACAAGGTCCACCTCGACCACAAATTCGTTAGTCTTGTCCGCCAAAAGAAGGCGCGCCACATGATTGTTGTGGAGGTCGAGCTGCCAGTTAAGAAGGTGCCCGACCGGAGTGACGCAGAGCGAATAGCTCAGGATCGGCGTTCGACAATGCGGGGCTGGGCGCAACCGTATAACTTGTGGACCGACTGAGACCGCTTTGTCGTAACGGTACCGCGTCCAATGATTGAGAGCAACCTGTATGCTCATCCACCCTCATACGCACCACGCTTGGAGCTTCTGGTTCGTTCTTACTTCGCTACGACTGTTGCTGCGCGACCAACTGCAATTGCTGGCTCTCGTCAATAAACTTGGACCACTCTTGGTCCGACGCAAACTCCTCGTCGGGAGGAAGCAAGGCTTGGGACGGCGTGACCCGAACTCGAACTTGGAGCTGCGTGTCCGCTTTTCCCTTCATCGTGCCCATTGTTGGTGGAACGTTCGCATAATCGCGACCTATTGCAGTGCGAATGTGTCCCTCACCTACAAGCCGATTCATCGTCGGATCGAAACCTATCCAGCCAACGCCGGGGAGAAGGGCTTCCACCCACGCATGCGAAGAGCCGTCCGCCGATGTGCCCGCATTTTCGCTGCTATGGTAAAGGTATCCACTGACATAGCGACAGGGGATTTTGGCATTTCGAACGAGCGCGATCATGACATGAGCAAAATCCTGACATCCCCCCTGTCTCGACCGAAGGGCATGCGCAATCGGCAAACTTATCGCGCTTTTCTTGTCGTAACTGAGACTGCGATGCACGCCGGCGCCAAGATCCTGCAGAAATGCCAAAGGGCTCCGTCCCTCCCTTTCCGTCGCGCCGATCTCCTTTGCCAATTCTTCAAGCTCTGGCGAGGGGTACGCAAAATGACTCGGCATCAGCATGTCCCAGTAATCTTTTTGCTCGATGAGCTGTTCCAGATCAGTCCACTCTTCATAGTCCATAAACTGGGGAACCGAGGGCTGAGCGTCCATATTTACCAGAGCGTCCGAGATGATCGTGAGCTGATCATGGCGGGAAGGCAAGTCGAAGTGGTGCACCAGATTGCCATAGGAATCGGTATAACCAAAAATGCGGGCTCGCGGGTTTACCGACAGCTGAAAAACAAAACAGCGCTGGTTCCCTTCGCTTTTAGGATGCATGCGGACTTCCATCATGCTCTGCCAGACGGAATGGCTGTAGCGATAGCGCGTGAAATGGCGAATGGCATACAGCATTAGTTTGGGAAAGCAACCTCAATCGGATATTCGATATAGAGTTCGTGAACAGCCGAATGGAGTTCGCGACATTGCTCGATTATTGCTGCAAGATATTTGTTCAATCCGGCAATGATTTCGTCAACCTGAACGTAAGCGACCATCGATCGCAAACGCCCGATCAATCTTTCGACCCTTTCGGTCCTGTGGCTCAAGGAAAGATCGCTGATTGCATTCAAAGCCTCGTACATTCGGTCCAGCGAATAACGGACCGAATAAGGGAACTCGGGCTTCAGGAGGAGGAAATTCGCTATCCGTTCTGGTTTCAGTTCGGCGGTGCATGCCTTGCAATAACCTTCAAACGCTGCGCAACTGCTTAACAGGCCCACCCAATCTAAATCATCAGCATGCTTGTCTACGAGAAAATAAGCGTCAAGTAGGACGCAGAGATTGCAGGCCCTCTCCATATATTTGCCGAGCTGGATGAAATGCCAGGCTTCATCGTGATTCAGGGTGCCGGCGGTAATTCCATTAAACCTGTACGAGCCTTCGCGAACCAAGCTCACCACTCGCATTGCACCGGCATCATCATCGGGTTGCAGCTCAAAGCCAGTCACGTCGTGGAAAAGAGTATTCAGGTGCTCCCACATCTCCGAGCTGATTTCCTCGCGAACTTGCCGGGCATTTTCGCGGGCCCCGCTGATGCATTTCACAATCGAAAACTCCCCTTCCGGATCCGCCACCAACAAAAACAGAGCACGCTGCGGATCTACTCTGCTGGGAGCCGCGCCTGGGGCTAGCGAGGAAACGGCGCGAAACCAACGCTCCTCCGTGGAAAACTTTGCTGGATTCAGAATCAGACCGTAAGTCGCCTTCAGTACTCGCGAGGCATTGTCCGCCCTCTCGAAATAGCGGCTCATCCAGTAGAGACTGTCGGCTACGCGGGAAAGCATGGCGTTAGTTCACCCAAACCCTTAGAATCTCAATTCTGCAAGACCCATGTGTCTTTCGATCCCCCACCTTGAGACGAATTGACCACCAGTGAACCCTTTCGCAGCGCCACTCGCGTGAGGCCACCGGGAGTAATGGTGATCTTTTCGCCGTAGAGCAAATAAGGCCGGAGATCAACGTGACGGGGCTCGATGGCTCCGTCCACAAAACATGGCGCGGTCGAAAGATTGATTGCTGGTTGCGCGATATAGTTTCGCGGCTGCGCGTTAATCTTCTCTCGAAATTCTGAGCGCTCTTGTTCTGTGCTGTGCGGGCCGATCAACATACCGTAACCGCCCGATTCGCCCACAGCTTTTACCACGTATTCAGCCAACCGCTGGCAGACGTGGTCACGTTGGGCTCGATCGGACATCAACAGGGTTTCGACGCTTTCCAGGATCGGGTCTTGGTCGAGATAATAGCGAATGATTTTGGGCACATAGGCATAGATAGCCTTGTCGTCTGCCACTCCCGTCCCCAGAGCATTTGCGAAGGCGATATTTCCGGCCCGATAGGCATTGAATAGACCCACAGCACCGAGTACGGAACCGCTTTCGAATACCAGAGGGTCGAGATAATCGTCGTCGATTCGCCGATAAATCACATCTACACGTCGCAGGCCGAAGGTCGTTCGCATATAAACGACATTATCGTGGACCACTAAATCTCGTCCCTCGACGAGTTCAATGCCCATCTGCCGTGCCAGATACGCATGTTCGAAGTAAGCGGAGTTGTAGGCACCGGGAGTCAATAAAACGACGGTTGGGTCGGAGCGGCCTTCGGGAGCCAGGAATCGCAGAGTCGAGAGAAGCGCTTGGCTGTACTGCTCAATCGGCCGCACCCGGCATTTTTGAAACAACCCGGGGAATATTTGCTTCATTACTCCGCGGCTGGTGAGCATGTAAGAAACCCCACTGGGGACGCGGAGATTGTCCTCCAAAACCACAAAGTTCCCCTCCGGATTTCGTATCAAATCCGTACCGACCACCGTGATGTAGACATCGTGAGGCACCTTGATATCGCGCATCTCCCGGCGGTAATGTTTGCAGGTGTAAACAATCTTACCGGGCACGACGCCGTCTTCGATGATTTTTCCCTCATGATATATGTCTTTGAGGAAGAGATTTAGTGCCGTGATCCGCTGTGTTAGTCCACGTTCGATCCTTTCCCATTCCGCCGCTGTGATAATCCTCGGCAGCAGATCGTGAGGAAAAATCCGCTCCGTGCCTTTGTCGTGTCCGTAGACGGTAAACGTGATCCCCTGGTTGAAGAACGACTGGTCAGCCTCGTGTTTGCTGCGTCGCAGCTCGCCCGGCCCCAGGCTCAAGAGCAAGTTATAAAGTTGACGATATTGCTTTCGTGGATGATCCGCGGCGCGGAACATCTCGTCGTAAGCGCCATTGAGTTCGTACTGGCGGAGGGTTTCTGCCCCGCTGCGATCGGACACATCGGTGTCTATAATCATAATGGCCGCGCTTGTTTCCCGGACGGCGAATGGATGTTCTGGAAAAGCGATTCGCATCATCGGAGAAGCGGTACGGAGCGCTATAGCGAGCCGCAGACGGGAATTGACACAGCTGTTGTGCTGTTCATTATGACCTTCCTTGTGTTCCGCGTCGAGGTTAGCAGTGGCCGCGCCATTCGTCTGAGCAAGAGTGCTCACTCTCGCCCTATCAGTTGCACCCTCATCGTTTGCTGACCCCTTGAGCGCAATCCGGCCGCGTTCGGTTTCTGGTTTGGAAGTTCGGATGGACCACATGACCGATGAAGCGACGGACAAACGGCCGACCCACACGCCAGTCACAAAAACGTGAAAGGGACGCGGAAACCATGACCGTCTCAGAGGGCGCTCCGTCGCTGTCGGCAGAACCACGTCGCTGGCAGGCACTGCGTACTGGCAAATGGCGTCATCGCACTGCGACACAAGCGGGAATTGCCATCCACAGTTGAAACCGCACCCAGAGTCAGAGAAACCGCATCAGCAGTTCGGAAAAAGCCACGCACCGCACGAAAGGCGGCGACGAAAGCCGGCAAGATGGCGTGACTTTGTTAGCCGACCTAGTCGCGCCCGAGTGCCCTGTTCCTTCCGAACACAGGCAGACTCTTAATACAGCGCGTTACGAACTCTGGTGCCAGGGAGAAGGAGAAGTGACGAAATGTAAGTCGAATCCCTAATTGGGAAACAAACCCTCTGCTCAACTAGAAAGCCTTATCGAACGCCCTTCGCGGCGAGCCACGACCTCGCGGGGCACGAGATCAAGTACGAGATCCGGAGACGGGCTTTGAAGCACGCTCACCATCCCAGGCATTCTCGGATGGTTGGCCTTGACCTATGGTAGGAGCGGATGTCAAACTATTGCTGGCGGGGTTGAGAGAAACCGCTTCGGCGCGGTTTTCTGTTCTGCGCGCATTCGCCGTACAATAAACGTACAAATGGAAGCGGAATTGTGGGGCATTTGGGCCTTTAGGCCAAATGCAGAATCAGTAAGTTACGTGTTATCAACGTGATGGAGTAGTTCAAATCCCCCTTCCGCACCATAAGCGCCTTTAGAATCAAGTATTTAGGAACACGTTTTGGCACCGTACAATAATCGCACCGCGTTTCCACCCTCCGGAGTATCTTCTGCTGGCTAAGCTTCCCAGAATTCTCGAGTGAGAGCTCCCGCAAGTCTGGTGGGAAGAGTGGATATCCTCAGATCCTAGGTCAAGGAGCCATTTTAAGCGTCTGATCGGTAGATCGAGGGCAGCGACTCGTCGACCATAATCTCCTAGTTGCCATGTCATGTGCACGGAATCTCCGAGTGCCCCACTCTTAAAGGAAGATCAATGCTGGGGCCAGTCGTTACAATCCCGGAATCCAGCGGATGGCATTGTTGCGAAACATTTTCCGAAGAACCGGATGGGGAAGGTTCAATCCACGCACCTGCTTGCCTTCCACGGTAAGGGTCTCGCCGGTCGCCAGGAATTTCCAGTCACGAGCGTACCTGGACTGCCATTCGGTCAACGCATCCGGGAGGTTGGCGGCCGCGTTTAAATCAAGATCGGTGCCGTACAGGACGCGATCTTGATACTTAATAAGAAACGCGCTCACCTTTTCCGGTGGCATTAGCATGAGGTATTCCATTCTCGCCGCCGTGTCGATGGCAAAATTTGGATACTTGTCCAGGTGGCTGGCGATGTTGTCGAGATCCCGTTCCATGCTGCCCAAATGAACTCCCACCATTCGTAATTTGGGATTGTTGGCGAGCACATGATCACGCGCGTCGAGAATCCTCTGCTTTGAGGGGAACCCGGGCCGGTTTGCGACGTACCATTGCGGATTTTCCCGATAGTAAGACCAGGACGGATCGGTCGCATCGGGTGGCCCCCATGCCACATCGGGCTCGGCTTGATGTGGCATTAGCGTTTTGCCATAGCTGGCAATTTCTTTGTAAATCGGCTCGAACCTCGGATCATCAGCCATGATGTATTGGCCGCTGCTGTCCTTGATTTCCATTCCGATGTTCTTCCATATTTTGACCGCCACGGCTCCGTCGGCGAAGTCGCGGTCGATTTGCTTGATGGCATCGGCACTGAACGACAAGCTCTCAAACTTGTACGGATCGAACGTGGTGGAAAGGGCGATGTGGCCGCGACTGGACCGCACCAGCGTCAATGCATCGTTGATCTGCAGCTGCAACAGCTTGCGATTGGGGTTCGTGTCGTCCATCACGAGGATGTCCATCAGTTTCAGGTTCAACCGTTCGAGCATCTTGTGAAAAGCAGGATCGTTCTTGAAGACGTGAACGTGGACATCAATGGGATGAATCGCCGCGAAGGCACTCAGTGCCCCGTGTTCATCGGCGGGTTTTGCGGGAGCAGGAGTGGAGATTGGCGCTGGCGCCGTGGCAGAGAGGGTGATACTGAGAACCAATATGATTTGAGCGACAGCTCGTGCCAAACCCGTCATCAGGAACTCCTCCCTTGACCGCAAAAGGCTTTGATGGCTCTCTCTCGGTTGTATACCGGGAAATCTGCGCCTACGGCGACCCCCCCAGACACCGCGTCAGCGGGAGTTCTCCTGTTCTCGCAGGTCTTGGGTTTTCAGAAATAGAACTTCAATGCAAATTGAATGAGCCGTGGATCGTGCGCCGCTTGCGCGAAGCCGAAGGCGCATTGGAATTTGGGTTGCCGTTCGAGCATCCGGTCTGCGCTGCTGTTTCATCCACACCCGTGCTGGGTAGCGATATTTGAATTAAAGCTACCGGGGTTGTCGAACTCCGGATCGTAGTGATTGAAAGCATTGAAGAACTCTGCCCGGAACTCGACGTGCATTTGTTCTCTGATGGGGAAACTCTTGAACAGAGAAATATCCCAGTTCTGAGTGCCCGGCCCCTGAATAATGTTTCGCCCTGCGTCGCCGAACGAGCCGATGACAGTGTTGGTCGCGAGAGCGCAGGTGTTAAACAGCGTTCCCGGTACACACGGGTGTCCGTTTGGATTTCCGACCACGTTGGGCCGCGATGCGCTGGCGATCTCTCCGCCACCATCAGAGGTGGAGAGGTTGGTGGAAATGTCGGTGGGAGTATACCGGTTTCCCGTGGTTGCGGTCACGATGCCCGCAACCTGCCAATTGCCGATGATCTGGTTCCAAAAGCCAGAAGCGTTTCCTCCGAACGCCTTGTTCTTTCCGAATGGTAATTCGTAGGCGTAGCTAAAAACGAAGCGGTGACGCACATCGATGTCAGAGTTCCCATACTCCAGATGAGGATCGGTTTGGAGGCGGAAGTCGCCCGCATTCTGCGATCCCAGGCTAGCGCTGGAAGCATCATCGAGGGCAACGTCTCGGCGTTGCGCCCGTACAGATCCCTCTCCTGGACTTCCGCTATGCCCGGCAGGTCGGTGCGAAACACGTCCTCGAGCCAGCAGATAACCTTGATGCCGCGTTTCTGGGCCGCCGGGAGAACTTCGGCCAAGATATCCAGGTCGCCGTGGTCGGGCGCGCGAGTGCCGTTGAGAACGGTGTTCTTGTAATACTGGGGATGAGGCGCAGCGAAGTTCCCGCCGTGAAAGTTGAGATCGTACTCCTGCTTGCCGTGGTCGGGCAGCGGCTGACCGGGAATCTGTCTGCCGGCAATACCTCGGCCGTAACTGAATACGGCAAGAAACAGCGTATTCACGGAGGCGCGTTCCTGAAGCACATCCAGGACTCTCTCGGTTCCTTCATCCACAAACGAAACTGCTCCGACCTGGATGCCGATCATTTTGGAGGAGACAGCAGTATGTCCTGAAGTTGGCACGGCCAGTGTTGCGCCGGCTCCAGCGGTGATCTTGAGAAACTCGCGGCGATTCACATCCAATTTCAATATGGACTACTCCTGTTTTCTCTGGTAGCAGCCAATGTCTATGTGTCCAGATTTGACTCGCGGTGTGCTTTCAAGATCCAGTTCTCCGACCGGCATTCCTGCAATCGTGCCCGCTGAGATCGCGGGAGAATCTGATCGCAGATGAAAGTCATTGGTCGCGTCAACAAAATGCGGATCCACAAAACGGGAATGACGGTCATTCCCGGTTGACTCAACATAGTTGTCGAATCCCGTCACGATTCCAGAAGAGGCACCCCATGTGCTCGCCTTTGACCCCGAAGCACAGTAATAAAGGTTGTGATCGATCGCGACGGGCGGCTGGTTTTTGTCAACCTGCGATTTGTTCACCGCGAAAAGACAGCGAGGCCCCGCGTAGACGATGTTGTTCGCAAAAATATTCTCTGTCATGTTCCACTGCATCTGGAACTCGCCGGACCCGGTTCCCGACGTATCGTTGTCGTAGAGCGTATTGTTGACCACGGTGCAGTGTTCGGTGTGTCCTCGCTCAGGCGCATAACCCCCGATGGAAACTCCCGCGGTATGGCCATGATAGATAAGGTTATTTCGTGCCGTGATGTAACTGGTGGCGCGGTCCTTGTGCTCACTGGCCAGCTCGATTCCAAAGTCCACATCGTGCATGACGTTCTGCTCGATCAGAATCCTGGTGCCACCATCCACGTAAATACCATCGGAGTTTTGCTCATTGCCGTAAGCCGGATTGCCACGCGAGGTAATGTTGTAAACCAAATTGCCGCTTACTACTCCGTCGCGGGCCTGATCGACGGCAGGGTCGGGCGCCGTGCGCTCGAAACCGATGACGTCGATTCCGATGTTGTTGTCGTCGTGGACGACATTGTGAGTAATGCGGAAGTTCGTAACGTTCCCATTCACTACCAGCGACTCGCTCGAACCGGTCTTGAGATGATGCACTTCATTGCCGTCGATCATCAGTTCACTGATAGGCGTTTTGGCGTCGGTACCGTATACCGCAATGCCAAATCCGTTGCCGCCGCTTCCCGGAGCATCGCGGCCGTCAAACGTCTGCTCAATATGATGGACGTTGTTCTTCAGCAGTTCGATGTGTGAGCCGGCTCCCATAACGCTGATGCCCAATGGAACGAGCCGATGCTCGGCGGTGCGGAAGTTGCGAATTTCAAAACCTTCGATCCTTATGTAACTCTGGTTGTGAATCGTTAGTACGCCCTGTCTGCCGGAGGGAGTGAAATGTTCCGCCTCCAGGATTGCCGTCTCGCCGGGATAGCTTCGAAACGTAATGTATCCGTCCGTTGCGTTGCCAGATGCCTTGATGCTTACGAGCTCTTCATACACTCCACCTCGCACATTGACGGTACTGCCCGCATGGGCCGTGTCTGCGGCATGTTGAATCTTGCGCCAAGGCGCCGCTTGCGTGCCGGGATTCAAATCATTCCCGGTCGTCGACACGTAGAAGGAAGAGTTGGACTGGCCAAAGGCTCCAGAGAGGCAAGCCAGTGATATAAAGAGAGTTGAAAATTTCAGGCTCGTCATCCCCCCGCCTACGCCCGTATGTCTGACTATCGAATTATTTCTCTTTATATTGTTTTCTTTCATTTGTCTAGCACAAAGAGACCGGCAAACGCGGAAAACGACAATCGCGGCTGCAAGGATCAAGGCAGGGAGTTAGTTCTCTGCCAAGAGATTAATACTACTTAGTCGGATTGAATCGCGACCGTGTTGAATGTGACCATTGCAGAAGAGGGGTCCCAAGGCAAGCAGGTCTCCGAAGGATGCCCTAACGAAATCACCATCCCTCGCCTCATTGTGGCTGCACTTCCACCAGCAGATTCCCGTCGAATTCAACCGGCAGATGTGCACTGTGTCCTGAAACCGTCCCCAGGCTTTTTCCTGTGACGTAGTCCACGACACTGTAGTTGCGATCTTCGAGGCCGCGCAATTCGACTGGCCCCTTCCACTGTTTTGCAAAAAAGGCGTAGTACAATGGTCTGATCCTTGCGGATGACATGAGTCTCCGGCACATCGAAGCCGATGTCATAGAGCTGCCCGAGATATTGTCCTCTTGACAGCATCTTTTCCCGATAGAAGCAAAGCCACTTTTTGAATTCCTTCTCGCGCGCCGGAGTAAGATCGGATTTGCCCCTTTTTGCGACCAGAGACGGAATGACAAATTGTGTGCCCACGACGCCTCCCACGCCCACCGTGGACGCGAAGTCGTTGGCACCGTCACTCAGTTCGAGGTGATCGCCGAAGAATGGAATTGTGTCTCCCATCAGAGCCTTTAACGTCTTGGCCTTGGAACGAATTTGAAAGGAACCTCTCGGGTCGGAGGCCACCGACATATTGAAGTGCGGCATAGTGAAAAACGAGAACGCCGTACCGCAGGGGCAGAATTCGACCAGCGTTCCGGACTTTACCGACTGTGCGGTGTCGTAAATTGCCTTGAAGAAATCCGGCACGGCTTCGACCGAATCCTCCGGCTGTGCGTGATGGTGAGCACGGTTGTAGCACTCTGGAACAAGTTTCACGTGCTGGCCATCAAGCTTCAGTCCGTCGAATCCCCAATCCACCAGAATTTTCCGCACCAATGCGTTGTGATATTCCACGACGCGGCGGTCCGCTGGGCGCAAATAGTAAGAATTCCACCAGGAAACTTTTCTCGTGGAGCCATCACGATTCAGTAACTCGTAGTCAAGATGATCGCGGAGCAGTTCCGAGTCTGGCACAGCGCTGAGCGGCGACCACCAGAGCTGAGCTTTGAACCCTTCCTGGTGAATGCGGGCCACCAGGGCTTTCATGTCAGCATCTCCGTTTGGAAATTTCTTGGGATCAAGTTGCCAATCGCCGACATTATTCTGCCAGCCGTCGTCGAGCGTGACCCACAAAAATCCCAGGCGCTTCACCGTCGGAAGTCTGTCATATACCTGCTCAGGCTGAACTTTTCGGCCATATCCCCACGCGCACCAGATGGCGCCGAAAGCGTCGTCGGGAGCGGTGGCTGTTTGGAACCCTTGTTTCATCATGAAGCGCCGATAATCGGCGAGCGTGCGGAAGTAGCCTCCCTGGTGGACGGCGACAAAGGTGCGAAACGTAAGAAAACTTTCACCGGGGCTTAATGAGATATCTTTGGTGAAGCGTAGCGAGATTTTGGCGTACGCAACATCGGGCATGGACACGGGGAGGGAAACCAGCTTTGGTCGTGGCTCGACGTGTCCCACAGCCATTCCAACATCACTCCGCCAGACGTCGATAATCGGCGTACCGCCGCCATAGTCGTCGGCATTCATGCCTTGATAATTCTCCTGCTGAAAATTGGTGTACAGCGGTAAGACCCAGTTGGGGCGCTTCTCGTAGGAGCCGCTCTGATAAGACCAGAAAGCTGGCGAGCCCCCACTGCGTTGCGCGTTCACCGCGTACGCGTTATTGGTCCAACTGTTGATCACAAGCTTGGATGTTCCGGTATTGGTGTACTGGACATCAAACAACGCCATCGCGGGAAAGTCGTCATATACGGTCACCCTGACGATCTTTGTGAGCGTTCCCGCCTTTCCTTCCACAGTGAGCCGCTCCCCCTTTCCGAAAGCGTCCTGTGTATGCTCGCGTTTTTGCCAGCTCAGGAGAAATCCGGTCCAGGCGTTGACGGCAGTTGTCACAGTCTCAGAGGCAGAGAACGGCCCCATCACCGTCTCCTTCTTGTCGAAACAGGCCACCACCCGGCTACGCAGGTGGTTATCAAACTCAATGCGGACGTTGCCGCCTTGAATCCGAGGATTGCGGCTAGGAATGTCCGGGGTTGCCGCCAATGAACAGGCCGCAAACACAGTGGCGAGAACAATCCAAGACCTGATCGCAATCATGAAGGCTCGCAGCATTCGAAGGAGGTTGCCGTCAGATCGCCAAACCATGGTTGAAAACATAGAGCATCTTTCTTATATCGGCGCCGGCACATGAAGAAGATTGAACGGAATCGAACGTAAGCATTCGTAATACAAGGAAAGCTTGCAAAGTCAAATGATTTTGCGCTTCGAGAGGAACAATGTGCCCGCAAATCCTCACAGTGTCCTTGTATTCCTCGCCATCTATCCGAGCCCCGGCTGGTCCTTTGGGGTGCCCGCAAGTTCGTATTTGTCAAAAACCATCGAAATATTTGTCGCTTGGTGCTGGACAAACGAAATAAAACGATATAAAGAGTAACAGTTCGATACTCGTCCTTTGCGGTTACTCCGCGACGGCAGGGGAACATCCCTGCCGGGCGAGCGCACGCTTCAACTTGAGGTCGCGATGGCTCAATTTGCCCTGAAGTTCGGGTTCTATCCAACTCGGCCAAAGTCTAATCAAACGATAAGGAGGAGGTAATTCCGATGCGGCGTAGAGATTTTTTAAAAAGCACTTTCGCTGTTGCCGCAGCTGCAGAACTTGGAATAGGTAAAGCGCAGGCGAAGGTTCCCGCCCACAACTGGGGAAACTACGACTTCGGCTCCGGTCCCCAGGTGAGAGATCGCCTCAATCAGGGTCCGTTCCCTCAATACCCGCCGGATGCGGTCATTCCTACTGACGACGTGGTGATGACCACTACTTCTTCGGACGACGTCGTGTCGAACTATGGCATGGGACTGGTCACCTACATCACGGCAGACAGTGGCACGGAGGAGATCAAGTCAGACAATATTCCCCAGGCGATCGAAGACCTGGTTCGATTTCCCTTGGGCCAGCAGCTTTACATCCGTCCGACGTGGAGAGAAGTGCAGCCGCGGCCTGGACGCCTGGAGCTGCCCGATTATCTGAAGCTCGTTCTTGAATTGGCGAAGAAGAGCAACAAGCGGGTCGCATTTCGAATTCAGATGTGCGCGCCAGACTATAAACACGAAGCCGCATTACCAGATTTTGTCCTCGAAAAGGTGCCCAAAGTTGACCTTATGGCGCCTAGCGATCAGGAGAGCATCGCTGCAGGGAAAAGATTTTTAGACAACCCTCACTCGCGTTATCAGCCCCGCTATGACCATCCCTTTTTTCAGCAGGCATTCAAAGATCTGGTTGGCCAGTTGGCAACGGAGTTCGATGGCAATCCGCTCATCGAGTTCATCGACACCTTTATGTACGGCTTCTGGGGAGAAGGGCATACGTGGCCATTTCCCAACAATCCCTTCCCTGACTACCTGACGGCGGAGCGGACCTGGATGAAAATGCTCGAAGTCCAGCTCGAACAGTTTAAGAAGACTCCTCTGCTGACCAATACTCAACCGGACTACAGCCGAGTTGGTAATTCAGAACTGGTAGACCGCACGGTCCGCAGCAACAATTGGATTCGCAGCGACACCATTTTTATCGAAAACGAGCAGATTGAAGCGCTCAGCAATCGCCCACCCTGGATCGCGGCATTGCTCGAGCAGGGGCTTCCAGGTAAACCTCCCGACCCGAGCGCCTCGCATGAAGGGATAGCCCCGGCAGAGAACATGATCGCTCATGTGGTGGATGTCGGGGCGAATTACTGGTCGCTCTGGAACTTTCACCAGATCAGCGCAAAGAATCTGATGAGCTACTACCAGGCTTATCCGGCGGCGTTCGACCGGATCAATCGCCGAATTGGCTATCGGGTGAGGCCATCTTTCATCTGGAGCTATAAGGACGACGGTTTCCTGGGGCTAATTGTCGGCTTTGCCAATGACGGCATCGCGGGTGTGCCGGGTGTATTGAGGGTGACGGTGGCGAGCCAGGACGGAAAGGTGCTCAAGAGCGGTTGTTTGGATGCCGGGTACCCCGTGCCGGGCAAGATTCGGCAGGCACAGTTCGTGCTTCCGAACGTCACAGATTGGAAAGGATTGAAACTTAGAGCTGAGCTTGAGGTAAAGGGAATGCGTTATCCCGTGCAGTGGGCTTGTCACCAGAAGCCGAACGATGACGGCTCGCTCACGCTGCGTCCCAACCTCCGTCAGCAGCTCTAATCCGAGTGCCGCCGGACACGCGAACGGAGCTGCAGCGGCTACGCGATGGCTGCTGTAGCCGGAGAAGCTCTTCCTCATCGCGTTGGGCGATAACTGTGATCAGATGGCCTCCGCCATCAGGCTGTTGACGCCGCCACGAATCGCCACAAGGAGCATTAAGGCATCTGGGCACTCGTACATGCAACCCGCACCCTACCTTAGAGTGGTTTCCTTGACCAGGCATAGCACGGGGTGTCAAACTGTTGCCAGGAAGAGAACCGGCTTTTCGGGTTAGGTTTTCTCGTTCGTCGTGGCTTCCGCCGTACAGTAAAGGTACAATAGGAGCGGATTGTGGGTCATTTGGGCCTTTGGGCCGGACGTAAAATGAGTAACTTATGTATTATCAATACTATACGTTAGTTCAAATCCCCCTTCTGCACCATGTGTTCTGGCAGGCCCCAACTCTGGCCCCCCGAGTCGACAGCAACATAAATTTCAGAAAACCGCTATCGGCGGTTTAGGAAAAGCGCAAACTCATGCTCTACGGTCTGGTCGTAGCCATTCACATTATCGTCTGTTTCTTCATTATCATCGTCGTGCTGTTGCAGAGCGGCAAGAGCGGCGACATTTCGGCGGCCTTCGGCGGGCAAGGCAGCCAGACTGCCTTCGGTCCGCGTGGGGCGGCCAGCGCCCTCTCCAAGGCCACCACCTGGTCGGCCATCGCTTTCATGCTCACCTCGATCACGCTATCGGTTATGGCGACCCAGCGTGGCGGGCCGAAATCGGTGTTGCAGGGATTGAAAGGTCAGCCGGTCAAAACACAGCCGGCACCGGCCCAGACTCCAGCGTCGCCGCCTACTCAGCAGAAGTAGACACGAGGAAGCGATCTCGCCCGCGCACGGCACCTATCCCGAAATCCGTGCTTGCCCGGAGGCCCAAATCCGCCTGCATACCGCAAACCCCGAATTGTATTCCCGAACTTAACGGTGCTACCATCCGAGACAGTGATTGATAGTCTGGAGGTCATGACATGTCGGACAGCGGCAGCAATAGTTTCGTATGGTTTCTGGCAGGGCTGGGATTAGGCGCACTGGTGGGAGTGCTGTACGCGCCGCGTTCAGGTAGCGAAACTCGCGATGTACTGCGGGCACGCGCCGAGGAAGGACGCGACTACGTGCGCGACCGGGCTCAGCAGGCGCGCAGTCAGGCTACGCAGTGGGCCGACCGCGGCCGCGAAGTTCTCAACCAGCAGAAGGAACAATTCCGCGCCGCTTACGAAGCCGGCCGTCAGGCCTATCAGGAGACCACCGCGGACACTGGCGCGACCAAGAATCTGTAAGCGGCTGGCGCGTCGCCTGCAGCACCCTCCGTGGCGGCGCCAAGCCTGAGACGGGGAGAGGCAGGGATCAACAATCATGGACAAGCTCACTGTGTTTATCGCGCTGACGGGGCTTGCGGTCTTGCTGCAGGCTTGCGTCCTCCTTGCCATGTACCTTGCCGTGCGCAAAAGCGGCGACCGCATGGAAGCTCTGGCGGCAGAAGTGAAGACCAAGGTCTTGCCCACGGTAGAGCAGGCACAAGCCATGCTCACGGAGATCCGCCCCAAGCTCGAGATAATCGCCGAGAATCTGGCGGAAAGCACAACCGCGATGCGCGTGCAGGTCCTGCGTGTCGATGCGACTGTCAATGACGTGGTCGACCGGGCCCGTCTGCAGGTTATCCGCGCCGACGAATTGCTCACCCGCACTCTGGACCGAGTCGAGCAAACCTCCGACATGGTGCACAAGACCGTAATCTCACCCGTGCGCCAACTTTCTGGCCTGATGCAGGGGATCACGGCAGGACTCGAGTTCCTTTTTAGCAGGCGGGGATGGAGAAACGGTGGCAGCCGGGAGGAGCGCCGCGCGGTGCCGCAGGACGAGATGTTTATCTGAAATGCTCGGGTCGGAATCGAGCTCTGAGTCTTTTTCTTTCTTTCAATGCGATATCTAGTGCGCGCTCGCGTCAAGCCGGGGCGAGAGAATGATCTGCTCGAGGCGATCGAGCAGCAGACGTTTGGGCAAGGCTCGGTCGCCGAGGGCGAATATCTGCGCAACATGAAGCAGGCGCGTCTGTGCGCGGATGACACCGCGCGCTGGGTGGAAGTCTGCTACTGTCCAACGCCCCTGCTTGAAGAGCGGCCGTACTGGGAAGAGTACTTCGATCTCGCGCGAGTGCAAGACGCCCACGATCGCCGCCAATGTCGCGACGAGAACGGCTCCGAGCCATGGGCCTGTCGTGACTGCGACTGCACGGCACGGCTGGAGGCAAAGCTGAGTAAGTCCGGCAAGCCGTTTCTTGACTCCCTCCGGAGCAGCGCCGGACCGGCGTGCGCGGGCAAAGCCCGTCAACGCTGACTCCGGCAAAGTCCATCCCGTTCTCTAGCGGGAGTTTACTGCGAGTTGAGAGAACAAGCTTGTAAGCAGATATTTGTGAGGGAGTTAGAAGCATTGCGTCGTATTACCCACGTTGGGTACTACGAAGCCATGGCAGCAAGGCCCAGAGTCT